>Ga0131853_10003959_pt1 | contig 26571 bp, 19 predicted proteins | sample TergutLab28metaG_FD_92764 | JGI IMG/M metagenome (GOLD analysis project Ga0131853, IMG submission 92764) | Labiotermes labralis P1 segment gut microbial communities from Petit-Saut dam, French Guiana - Lab288 P1 (version 2) (version 2) | ecosystem: Host-associated > Arthropoda: Insects >... | reverse complement strand
TAGTAACGAGAAGTTTAAAGAAAAATTTGGAAACTATACCAGGAAAACATTCGATAGATTCACTACAAAAGACAGCTATACTTGGAACATCACACATAATACGGAAAGTACTGCAATGTGAAGTTGGAAGCCTGAGCGGTAGGGATCACCGCTGGTTCAAGAGAAGTACCAGGAAGAAATGCCTGTGACAGGAGACATGCATATTGTATAATAATAATAATACAGAAATCCTAGCACACCCTACAGGCACCACATCATCAGCGAAGCCAACAAATTGAACAAAGCACCCCCACAAAAATTCAACTCTGAAGATGGTTACAAGATGAGTGAAGATTGTTTCACAGCTTTCCCTCCAAAACCTCTCCTTAGTGCCATCATACTTTCCCATTGCATAGCACCACATCCACCATACTTTTTCACAGTGCATTCAGAACCAACAGAATTGCCTCTATGTGGCTTACTTTTGTGGGGCAGGACCAAAGAGTAAGTCTGCCGATCAAAGGCAAGAACACCTGAGCAACTGAAACAACAAACGTGAGACTCTGCCACTGTTCTGAGTTACATTTTAAGAAAAAGTGTTATATCTTTGTCTTGAGGTTGTACATGTGTGCAAAATGCTGGCGCACACTGCTGAATTCTGTCAATAAATGGTAGTGTATAGGCTTTAAAATGATGCAAGAACTGCAGCCATATAGTATCCTACTTAGGACATACAGCTGTTTAAGTTCATGTATTCACCTTTGAATCACCACATGTACTCTTCTAGCATGGCAAGCCACATCCTCCTGACAAATGATGACCCTCAAGATGGTGATATGCTACACATAATAAAATGATGAAACAGCTTCAATACAACACAGCTAAGTTTTTGCAGTGTGCTCTTTCCATGTCACCTGAACATATAGCATATGTCTATGGAACACAATGACAACTGCAGCTGCTTCGTAGAATTCACACTGGCTACTCTCCCTACAATACTTCAGTCACTATCATAAGGTAGCCTGCTGGATCTATACACTAACAATTGCAAATTATCTGTCAGCTTATGTGTACAATTTCCTTCATACCGAGATTAATATCTCTCAACATTTGGTGAAAGCCAACAGCAAGTCACTACAGAGTTGCCAACAGTAGCATGCCCTTAGTAATGTAGTACTGGTCTAACAGAATATCTGGTCCAGAGGGAAATCAATACCTTATCACAGTCTATGAACTCAGTACATATCACACATTAAATGAAAATACCATCACACTGATGTTCTTTTTTACTACACAATGGCTGACACTTTGCTACCATCATCAGCACCTACAAGCTACCACAACCTTCCATTTCAAGTGGAACCTTACTAGATGTATCTTATGGGTATTGGACCGTGCATCATCTTCATATTTGAATAAAGGTTGACCAACTAGATGACACTTGCTTTATTATCTACTGCTCAACATGTTTCAGACGTTAATACGTCCATCTACAGGAGCCTGCGACTATTTGTTGCGTTGTGTAGGCTGACTTGAGGTGTGCTGGTGTTATGCAGCAGGCTTGTCTGTTGGTGATGTGGTATCCAAGTGTAGTGGTTCAGCCTACACTCAGATACCACATCACCAACAGACAATCCCGCTACATAACACCAGCACACCTCAAGTCTGCCTACACAACGCAACAAATTGTCGCAGGCTCCTGAAGATGGACGTATTAACGTCTGAAACATGTTGAGCAGTAGATAATAAAGCAAGTGTCATCTAGTTGGTCAACCTTTATTCAAACTTACTAGATGTAGTTTACAATATGGCTCTGGGTTATACATATTTTGTACATGACACACCAGATGTGCAGCTGCTCACATCCTACTGCCGTGTACTCTATGGAGAAACTTCAATGGCACCACAACAATGTCAATTGTAACAATGGATGTGTTCTTTCTTGCTTTTTGATATGTGATGCGCATGTTTTAGAGGCCTTGAAATACATGAAACTGAGTCTTTATATGAAATCTGAGTGATAATGTACCGACATTGCATTTAGATACACAGGTAACTGTTTTATTGAATTACCACATACCTTAGACTGCAGTTAGTGGCTACATGCAAAATGTTTATAAGAAACCCAAATAAACTAAGACTGTCCTCACTAATGGTGTAGCCAGCACCTGTAGTGAGCAAATTACAATTTTAAAAGTTTTAGAAAAATTAGAAGAAGAACTACAGGATGGACAAGATAATGATAAATGCACTGCAATATACACTGACAGCAAGATAACTTTGGATTACTGCAAAACAAAATCAAATGGAACTGTTTGATAGAATTTATCGGAAACAAAATTATTGCACTGGCGCATTTAAAGTGAACTATGCATTTCGGCTGGGCAAAAGGACACGCAAGGATAGAGGGGAATGAGTTGGATTGACTCGCAAAAGAAGCTGCTGTGGAAGATGGACCAGTTGTGTATGACAAGATGCCAAGAGAGGTGATTATAATGTGACAGAAGGAAAATGGACTTCATATGTGGCAACGGCAGTGGACGAATAAGGCGGTAGTGACCAAAGTTTTTTTTTCCATCGGTGAGGAATAGGCTATGCGAGAAAATTCCTATATTCCCAGAGTTTACAACAATGGTAACAGGACATGGGAAACTAAGGCTATAGCTTCACAGATATGGACTAACAAATGATCCAATGTGCCGGTATAAAGATGAAAAGAAACAAATTACAAATCACTTAGTATTTCAATGTAAGAAATGATGTAACCAAAGGAATGAAATGATGAAACAAAAAAAAAACACTGGTGGCAATTGGCCTACAACAAATGAAACACTCACCAATAAGTATTTACAATTTTTTTTTTAATTTGTTACATCTGTAGACTTTACAGATCTGCAATGACACTTTACTATAAAAGATAGATCGCCAGATAGATAGATAGATAGATCCCAGAGATTGTATGTAAATATTATCAATTGTAAGTTTAGACATCAAAAATATTATCATCAGCATTATAACGAATCTCCACTATAGTTTTGTTATCATTAAATGTAGAAGTTATTGTAAAACTAAAGCTTAAGTTATGTGAAGCATGTAGTATTACCATGTAATTGGGCATGCTGTTAATACCAATTAAAAAAAGGGGAGGGGGGCACCTGTAGTGCAACCTGCCCCTCCCCTTCCTGTAGGTAAGCATCAGCCCAACTCTTACTTCAACTCACGTTATGCTCTACCTTTGGCCTTTGCACCAGCAGCATCAGAAGCCTGCACAAACGTCCGCTGAAGTCGGCCTTTCTGTTTCTCACGATACCTATCTGCTACTCCTTCAGACAGGCTGGCTACAAGATGCATTGTTTCTGCAGGGTATCTGCAAAACAAGTATTAGCCATCACATGCCAAAAATATCACAGAAAATATGTGATAAACTTTGAAGTACATTAAGAATATAATGAATTTCAAAACAAACTCACCGCAGAAAATATACATACATGCACATTAAAATTTTACTTTATCTTTCAACAAGTGTCACTATGACAAGACAGCAATTGCAAATGTTTCTACTCACAAATCAGAGGCATAACACATTATCATCAACCTATGCTGAAAGGAAAGTGTGGACATAGTTAAATTAAAGCACACAGACACATTACTCACAAAGCACAATGCCACCTTACGTGCCACTTCTATCAATCTGTCACTCATCCCACATTCAGAGAAAACTAAATCACTGCCCAGTGTTTTTCAGTTACAGCCGTTAAGTTGTACAATACACATCTAAGGACATCTCAGTGCTCAATGGAGCATTATGTACAGCTGTTCATAGCATCTGTTGGACCATAGTCAGACCGACGGAGACTGCTAGGTCCTCATTATATACTTTTTGGTACACAAATCATGACCATTCAAACATGCATGCTGGAGTTGGATGCAGTTTCACATATGGTTGCTATATGGGCCTGCATACAATCACGTGGATGATTATGGCACAATAAGGAAACAACGAATCGAAGTCTCAAAGTATTTCATCACAGAATGATCAATTTTCAACAGCAAATTGAAGAAATGGATGGCCTGATTCTCTGGAAATCTCACTTCACATAAAACACAGGCACTTTTTGTATTATAATCCATGTGTATTACTATTCAACATCAGTTTGTCAACTTATGTTTGGAGCATAAACACTGGGAGTCCATAAACTTGTATGGCCACATTTCATGTGTGGTTGCTACAAAGTAGTAATGTACTACTGCGCAGGTGAAGAGGCAAGAAAGTGGGGGAAGTGGCATTAAGTTTCCTTAATCACAACGAAGTCCACAACTTACTTCCAACCCCTAATCTAAAATATAATTCAGCACAAAGTCTAATTGTGACATTCTGTGACAAAAACAATATAAATAAAGTTCTGAAATTATGATGCATTACAACAACTGCGTTAGTTGCTGTCAAAGGTTCAGCATAGCTAATACATAATTCAGTCAGTGCTATAAATATCGTAACTAAACTAACTCCACGGGGCAAAATCCTTCTTGTGATGCTACTAGTTGCTCACCTGCTCAAGAAATACCTATATCACAAAAACCCAAATATTCACATTATAACCTTAAAATTTACCTCATCTTAATGTTACACATGTGTGTTTTTCTCACACAAGATATTTAGAATTGAAATGGGATACATGGCTGAAAAACAACAAACTTCAAGTCATGATCTGGTAAGTTCAGCAACTGTCTGGAGTAGCACAACAAATGTCATGTAACTGAAATTCATTAAACAATGCATACATGGAACTCTCTCAACATATAAATTTCCATTACTTACCTGCATCCTAAAAACTCAATGTTGGTAAACACTTGGGCAAGACAAACCAACCGATCCTCTGGAAACTTGTCCTTGTGTGCCAACATAAAACTTCTCCTTAGTTCCCAATGTTCATCAGACTCATGTTCTGTTTTGTATTGATCCACATCCCAGTCTGCGTCAAAACTCATCCTGATGCACTCTTTCTACAAAATTAAACACAACATAGACCATCACAATCCAATACCAATTTTTGCATGCTCAAGTTATTACAATAAAAAATACAATTAGGTGATTACTGAATGATAACTAGCAGCAGAAAACCATGTCTTCAGAGAAATATATGCCCCAGTCCTGAGCAGTTGACAAGTCCCACACAGACTACCCTTGGACTGAACGCAGGCTTCAGCAATGAGAAACTGCTAACACCTAACCTATGACACGATCGTGGTTCAATATATGACCGCCTGGAGTATTTCATTGTTTTTTTAAAGCATTATGTAAAAAATAGCCCCCATTCCAGCAAGGTATTAACGAACTTCTCAGTGTCGTACAATGTTCCACCTGTAGTACCGTGTTGAAGATGTGGGAGTCTCTGTCCCTTTACCATCCTGCAGACTACAGGGAAACTAATTTCTCCTGTGGCTGTATGAAGACTCTACCCTGCATCTCTTTTTCTCCACACTACCAGAGCAATGTTCCAACGTACACCAGTAACCCCACTAGCAATACATTCACAGGTTTCACAGAGTTGTATATAGGGCGACATATCTGAGTCCATTCTAATCTTACTGAAGGTATCAAGGTCTACGTCTTATTGTTGAACCCCACTCTCCAAGCGTTGCCAATAGGTTTGCAAATTCCTTCTGCCAAAGTTTGCATATTCAAAATCATATTATACAAGACCTTTGATGTTGGCAGTAATTCCTTTGAAAACAATGTACACAAAACAGATTTCAAAATTATATTTCTCTTCGAAACAAGTAAATTATTTATTCCATGCACAGCACAAACGCCATCAAAGACGCCATTGTACGTATCATGGGCAAGTGGGTACTATGACACAGACACGGATCTTATGTATTACCTGAGGATCCTACAGACCATGGATACAGACGACGGCCACGGCCACGAACCTAAAGGCTGAGCAGGTGGCATAGAACGCAAAAGATCGGCACAGACCATACCATTGAATGGATCAGGAGTCATAATTACCGTGGATAACGTGGTGACCAGCACTGGAAGAAACGTTCACAGTCATCTATGGCGCACAATCGGTGCTATATCCTTCTGCAACTTCAGCTTCGGTGGCTCTATCGACAAAATAGTTCCTGAAGTCTTTCGGCATGTTGCGCGGCATGGGTTGGTAGTTGGTTGCCGATGTTTGAGAACCACATATTGGTCCTTGACCCTTGATGACTGGCCTGGAATGTGGTTCTGAAACGTCGGCAGACAACTACCAGCCTAAGCCGCTCAACATCCAAAAAGAAGGGAAAAGCTCGACTACATCGCGTCGGAAGTCTGTCATCTCACAAAACGTTTAATAAGGCACCATTCCGTCCACCGAGTTTTCCAGTATACTGTTTTGGCTAGAAATGGTAATATCAGCCAACAAAAAATAAATTGGATTCCTGATGGTGTGTAATAAAGATTAAGACCGGCTCACAAGTAGTTACCGACGATGTGCGGAAGCTTGCTGCCTCTGTCCTCAGGGTCTACGATGCCCGAGAAAAATATTTACATCTGTCCTTTAAACATGTATTGCATCTTACTTACGTACTCCATGGAGCTTGAGAACGTAACTGGTTCTTAGCTAGTCAAGAAATTCCCCGCATTTTATGGAACTCGAAGGTTCATTACCGCATTAACAAGTGCCCGCCACCTGTCCCTATCCTGAGCCAGCTCGATCCAGTCCATGCCCTCACATCCCACTTCTTGAAGATCCACCTTAATATTATCCTCCCATCTACGCATGGGTCTTCCAAGTGGCCCCTTTCCCTCAGCTTTCCCCATCAAAATCCTGTATATGCCTCTCCTCTCCCCCATACATGCTACAAGCTTCACCCATCTAATTCTTCTTGATTTGATCACCCAAACAATACTGGGTTAAGGATACAGATCATTTAGCTCCTAATTTTGTAGTTTTCTGCACTCCCTTGTTACCTCGTCCCTCTTAGGCCCAAATATTCTCCTCAACACCTTATTCTCAAACACCCTCAGCCTACCTTCCTCCCTCAATGTAAGTGACCAAATTTCACACCCATACAAAACAACAGGCAAAATTATAGTTCCGTATACCTTAATCTTTAAATTTTTGGATAGCAAATTTGAAGACAACAGATTCTGCACCAAATGATAGCAAGTATTCCCTGACTTTAATCTGCTCTTAATTTCTTCCTGAATAGATCTTTGATTTGTTACAATTGTTCTCAAATATCTGAACTCAGCTGCCCTTTCAAAGGAACTGTTATCAATCTTTATACTGTGACCTTATCTTGCATTCTGATCTCAAGATAAGACCATGTACTTAGTCTTATCAATAATTACTTCTAGTCCAGTCTCTTTACTAGCAATAACAAAAACTTCTGAGTTTTTCTTTATAGTATGTACACTTCCAACCAGCATACCATGTATTGTATCTGCTTACCAAAAAATGTTTGGAATGTAAATACATTATATTCTGGAGGAAGATTAAAATACTTTGGAAGTTATTTCATGTTGGTAGGTGTTTAGGAGGAGCTTATGTTCTAAGCCAGGCCCACCCAATCCATTGCTTGCAGACAACAGTTTGTCTGTGACACGGTGTTGTGTTGCCCCATGGAGATATTTGAAATGGGGTAAGTCTTTAGCCCTAACCCTGGCAAAGCCATGAAGAAGGCCAAAGCAATTTTGAGAACTTATGAGTTGTTTATTTATAGAAACCTAAATTCCTAATCAATTCTGTAGTAATGTGCTAGGAATAGCGATGCCCCAGCATAAGTTGCGAATTGCATCTTTTACAAATTTTTCCTAATCAATATATTTTATTGCACATGACGTACAGAAAAACACACACATAAAATCACTGTACATTTAATTATTCATATACTTAAACATTCTTCATTCCGCGCAGGAATTTCATGTTGCCTGTACGCACACCAAATATTGTCAAAGTTTCCTGCACCACATAAAGGGCAGTACAGGCATGGTCTGAGCAGTGTGCACCATAGAACTAAGGCAAGGCTGTGTGACATGTCACTCTAACACAATACTTGTTCCTAATACTAATATAAAAACATGCCAAACATACACTTCTAGTGTTAGATCAAACAATAATTATATCACAAAGCCATCACCATTCCTGTATACAGTAAAAAAAGAAGACCCAGAGGGGGAGAAGAGGTATTGCTGTACTCTTTGTTTAACATCTGCTGTCGATCGGGTGAGTGGTTAATGCCTCGCGCTACCCACTTCACTCCCAGGACAAAGAACCAATACTCACTGTACAGGAAGATGGGTGGGCCCCACGGCCAGTCCGGACAGTCTCACCTCAACCAGGATTCAATCCTGGACTCTCCGGCCCGTCGAAAGTCCCTCTACCAACTGAGCTATCCCTGCCCACATACATACAGTTCGTGTTTTTCTAAAAATTCATATTTTTTTAAGCCTGCATTATTGTACAGAGTAGAAGTATGGTAGATTTTTTGAATGTTGGATTAAACAATTTTAAAACCTGGTTTAAATCTTCTAGACACCCACAGGTCATATCTGTGTTTTTACTGCTATATTTATTTTACATTGCTATCAGTCATTAAGATTATACTGCATTAAAAACCATATTTCTTAGAAATAGGACAATGTATGCTGTGTTGCACTGTCACTCTTGTTTAATGATTGGGTAAAAAAACCCAAATCATCATTTCAACACTCTGTCTGTCCCAACAAGATAAAACAGCCACTGGAAATCATAAAGTTGTCCACATGCTTACTTAAGCACCATGCCACTAAGGCATGCAGAGGAGCAGAGATATATATCAAAACAGGAGTGAGAGGGATCAGGGCTACTGGACAGAACCAGCAGTACCTTATACGCAAGCGAATATCATGATCTAATTTTACAAAAACAGTTGCTTGCTGGTTGCAGTTGTATATACAGCCGTCCACATTAACAGCAATCCCTATTTCTTGGCTGCACTTTTAGTAGTGATAATGAATATGTAACTGGAGTACAAGGCTTATTGTCTGCTTGGTAAACATGTTATGTCTGAAATGTTCACACTCATGATTTTGCCTCTTGTTTAGCATGGACGTTAAAAATGGCCTCACTCACTGAGGTAAGAACACAAACTGAGGGTGTTCAGGAACAAGTGCTGATGACAATATTCGGACCATGGGACAGGAAGTAACATGATCATAGAGAAAACTGCGTAAGGATGAGCTTAATAATTTGTACTCCTTGCCAAATTTGAGTTTAGCAATGAAATAAAGGATGATAAGGTGGGTGAAGTATGTGATATACATGGGAGAAAATAAAAATGCATACACAATTTTAGTGGCATAAACTGAAGGAAGAAGACTGTTTAGCCGCGGCAGGTACGGCCAATTGCATGTCTCAGCTGTCTTAAGAATGGAGGATGTGCTGTCAGTACCCAATGCTTAGGAGTTTAGACGGTGCCCAGAGCCAGTCCATACATACATTAAAGAGAAAAGTCTCTTGCCTCTACACAGCTATATCATATATTACTAATAAGCCTGCACAATGATTTTCTTTAGATTTTGATTTAATAGTGGTAACTAATGGTGCCAGACAAAATTTGTATTGCAGACAGATCATAAACATGCCCAGATAGTGTATCTTAAATATCATTTTAAGTGTAGAATGTGAAACTTTGAATATATCTGACAAATTTAATGCATACAGGACCAGCAATAAGTTCATGACAACAAAACTGCAGTAGTCCCAATACACATGTAGTACTACAAGTCTATCTAACAGGGAAGCAAGCGTCTGTGAGTTCTGCTAGGAACTTTGTGTTAACTTTTGAAACTACATAGAGCAACGTTAAGTGCCACTTAGCTATAATACTTCTATAGTGACGAAAACAATTTAGATCAGTCAATAAAACTGACAGGTACAACAACATTACGGTCATCTCCCATAACCCAGCCATTTCCCTAAAACCCATCTTAATGTTATCCTACCAATTTATCTTGGTCTTTCCAATGGCCACCTAAAATAAACTTTTCCATGAACTACAGGAATTTCCTGTCTCCATATTTAGTCCATCATAATGTAAGTGAGATCTCAAGTTATCAAGATAGTTGCTAAAACATACTGTCTTGTACTATATAACACCATGTAGTTTCATATAAAATTACAGATGTTCTTCTACTAGTCTTCTTCCACAACATCACTAAATTTCCAACAGACAACACAGCATGCATTCCAGATGGCAGTCTGCATTCTTCATAACCTTGCTTTTTTCACTAACCTGACAACACTAGTTGAGCTGTACCAATCTTGCAGATTCTGTATGTATTAAATCAGAAACTGTATAGGGTCATCAGTCCTCAGTTCATCCCTTTCTAAAAATTTTGTTTCAAAATGGTTGTATTGCATATTCTTCAGAACAACAAGCCGTATGCCAGAACCAAAGAAAACTTTAAATAAAAAACTGCCTTATATATTTTGAGCTAAACTGCTTTGGAAAGTAGACAGAATAACAATAAGTACGTCTTAAATTACAGCAGAATTCCTTTAATCCTACATCTGACAATCTAGCACTTGAGGGCCGTAGTCCCGAGTTGGAAGTTTTGCTTTTTACCAGAGAAAAAGCTTTATCAGTGAGACAAGCAGATCTCAGGGACACCTTCAAAATGGCCTCCAAGAATGTCTGTACCTCAACCATTGTGGTATCTCCTGACTCCCCGTTTCCTGCTCCATCATATTTTTCAGCCACAAAGACTCCAGAAAAGACAGATGAGGACCCCGATGACCCTGAACCAGCAGCAAAATGAGATATTCAAATGGAAAGTATAGAAGAAGTAACCAAAAATTACCTGTATGAACTTAGGTGAGTACAGGTACCATCTGATACACTGAATATTCGATAATTTGGCACATATCCAGACCCAAGCAAGTCAGATTAATGGAATTGTACTGTAATTCTATTCCTTACTTTAACTCCAACCTAATTTCTGTTAATTACTCTTGTTTCCAAATACCTAGAGAGAGTATCTTACAAGATTTATTATCTCTAATTACAGTAATTAATAATAATCTAAGCAAAAGAATGACATCAGGAAGTTCAAATTTATCACTGTGATATAAATCAATATTGTGGTCTTCTGGAATATGCTCACATGGCACATGGGTACCAACTTTCAGTGAAACCCCCACATATCTGAATGTGGAGACAGAGGCTCCTGTCTCCCAGACTATGTGGCATCAATACAAAACATAACATATTACTCACAACTTGGCTGCAGCCCATCACTAATAGTATACTGCAATTCCCTTCACCTTAAAAATTGTACGGAAACACCCACCAAGTTGCAGAGACACTGGTATTACATTCAACATTCCAGACACCCAGTGTCTACCTGCCTACCTTGTACATCAAGGTCATGTTTCAGAGACAATAGCTCAGACATGATGTAAGAGTAGACTGGAATGTCACACAGCTGACACTTTAGGAAGTATTGGAGCACTGGCATATAACTGTCAGTTCCTGGCTAAATCTTTATGACCATGTCTGTATACAGAACTGGCATACAGTGTCCCTATACTTAACTTAGCGCCACAAATTGCAGCTGTGTAAATGAATGTAGGAACAGCTCCATGCTTTCTTACATGTGGAGGTGAGTGGTCAGCTTAATGTTCCAGTCTCTTTACCTCTGGTGAAAGAGACCCAAAAAGGCAAAAATATCTCAGATTTAATCATTTCTAAAATTAAAGAGTACTTTGCAGCTTGCAACTGGCAACACCACAAAGCATTTCTAGTCTAGTGGTACAACACATTAGACGAGACAGGCAATGCATGTATAACATAACATTTTGGCACGTCTGTGCTACCATTGTTGCAGTGTAAAATCATTAAGTATTACATATTCTCAGTGTGTGTGTGTAGCCTTAGGTACCCAGTATGCTATGTGCATTTACCTTACTGTTATCTGTAGCCTGTCTGGCTCAACAATACTTTTCCACAGTTATCTCACAAACAGAACAATTTAAAAAAAAAAAGTTATTGAGCAAAAAAATGTGTTTTGATTTCCTCTATAACTTTTGTCTGAAACATTTGTCATTCTGAGAAGAATTGGGCAAGATATGATAAAAAATGTACATTGCTATTCAAGTAAATTAGTGATTCTTCTTGTCTGATTTTAATGAAACTTGAATCTACTTGAAAGATTGTCAAAAAATACTCAAATATCAAATTTCATGAAAATCTGTCCTGTGGAAGCCGAGTTGTTCCATGCGGACAGACATGACGAAGCTAACAGTCCCACACCTAAAAATCCGTTAAATATCTCAAAATAATTAGCTACTCCAGTAAATGGTGGTGTGAGTTCTCATTAAGCTGTTAATAGGTCCATTGGTATATGTTCTCAATTCTCACAGTTTTATTGACATCACCTACCTTAAAAAGTATCCCCACACAGGGTCAAAATAACAGGCACTGGGGTATAGTTGTTCTAGGACCCTGTCATTGAACTCTCACATTTTATAGGAAAGATAATATTAAAATGAATCTTCACGAAATAGTAAGGAAGGGTATGGAGTGGACCTACAGGTTCCACCAATTATCGGACATTTCTTCATTAGCTAAGGAACTAACAGCTTCTCAAGGACTGTGAATTCTAAGGTTCATTTTTTAACTCAATCCCAAACAAAATCACATGCCATTAATATTCAAATGCTCTGGAGACGTGTGTTTGCATTAGCTGCAGGTCACTGCAATACATACGCGGTTGATTTTCCAACACCAGACTGCCTGAATTTAGTTCTGTCCCTCAGTTCCTACCATGTCATGAGCGGGTGGGGGGGAGGCAGATAATCTTTCCTTAGTTTGACATTTATTTCAGGGGAAACAGCTTCTTCTGTCTACTTGATACAAACTATTCTGAATGAGCAGCTTATTTACCAACTTTCAACAACATATCCCAAAACATGCATAACTTGAACCCAGAATGTAAAGTACTGCTTTTGTTCTACGAAGAACCACAGACAGGCAGCCAAACTTCCCAAAGTGATACATATGGTTATTTTCTGTTGTCTTGCTTTTGTCAATGAAACACAGTTTGGAAGTTGGCTCTACTTTTGAAATGTTAAGTTTCTTTGACAAAAATGATATTACAGAAAATATCCCATATATATAACAAAACTTTTTTGTGCATATTTCAGATTTATCTAACACAACTTATGATCCCATATGCTTTGATGGTTCAATTTTGGTTTTGAACATTTCAATAACATCTCAAAAATGTCACCATGACATGTGACGTATAGATATGTAACAGTTTGAAATGCAGCATAAATCCCCTTGCACTGTTGACAGAGTCACATTTTTAACATTTTAGGTTTTAGAAAGAGGGATCATGTGTGGGTCTTAATGTATGCCTTAAAAATAATACACAACGTTGTGTTTTGGCATTACACCACTGGCAACCATGAGAAATAATAATAACAAGGAATGGTCCAGTTGGTATGCAACCAGACTGTCTTGGTACCATTCATGGTATCACAATACCTATTGCACAACTAATCTCATATTGTCACATCCACAGCTGCGTGTTTCTGTTCAGTGTTAAGGCTTTGCTACCACGATAAGATGGGAGATTCAACACACTATTCATTCTTATAATAAAAGCTAACGAGATGCATTATTTCTCAAATTATTTTGTTAAAGAACTCTACATGTTTCGGACAGATCTACTGTCCATCATCAGGAGTCGTAATGCTGTATTCACAGCAACAGATATTTGTCATACTAGTTATGTTGACTGTCTGCTAGCAGACAGTCAGCATAACATGTAGAGTTCTTTATCAAAATAAATTTGAGAAACAGTGCATTCGTTGGCTTTTATTGTAAGAATATATCATGACGCACGGTCCCCTGAACGTCAAACACTATTCATTCTTGCATTTTACTGTCACGGCTCAAGCCTAATTTTTTTCAGGAATTTTGACATTTCTGCATCTAAGTTCTCTTCCATTTCACAGTACAAACACCTGATACATTTAAAGATATAAACTGGGTGAAACATTTTAATTTTGATCAAAATTTTGCTTGCAATCAGATACAGTTCTCTGAATTCGGCAGGTTACATCTGTTTCATAAAACGGCAATTATATATTTAACATAAATTTAAGTTTTAAATATTACTTGTAGATATAATTTTTAAACACATACAAACATAATTTTGAACACACATATTTATAATCTCTTAACACACTACATTTTTTATGTCCAACTGCAACAGTTCACAAATTCTTATTATGGTATTCAGAAGAAAATTCTAATAAAGTTTTTAATGTATCATGACTGAAACCCTAATAGTTTCTGTAACTGTCATACACAGTTCTAAACCTGTTGTTCAGTCTCCATCAATAAGAGCTCATGTGTGCAGCTAATGCTGACATAACAGATAAAGAACAAGGCAGGTGCTGTTCATATAATGTAACACTGAGGCACATTCATGCAACAACTGTTGTAGTGAAGCAAATAGTATTACATATTCTGAGTGTGTGTTTGTAGCCTTAGGTATCCAGCATGCAATGCGAATGCACCATACGGTCATCTGTGGCCTGTCCGGCTCTACAATGGTCTTCCACATTATCTCATAAACAGCACGATTTACAATAGAGTTACTGAATATAAAATGCGTGTTTTGATTATCCCTATAACGTTTGTGTGAAACATATCTCACTCTAAGAAGAACTGAATGAGATATGGTCAAAAATATCTACTGGTCTTCATATCAAGTACCCATTAATATTGTCCGATTTTAATGAAACTTGGAAGCTTCTTGACAGATTTATTGAAAATACTCAGATACTAAATTTCATAAAAATCTGCCCTGTGGGAGCCAAGTTGCTCCATGAAGACAGACAGATGGATGGACAGACATGACACAGCTAATAGGCACTTTTCACAATTTTTCTAATGTGCCTAAAAATGAACACCTGCAACACATAATTTTTTAAGAAAATTACTCCACTGGATGGAAAACACAAACAGCCCTATTCTGTAAGCCTCTTCATATTTATAAGAAGTGGTTAAATATGTTTCCAGAGCAAAAGTTATATTGCAAATTACAACAGTAACAGAATTAAAAAAAAAAAAAAAAAACTTCATTTACACAGGTACCAAAACATTTTGAAATCCAGTGTACTGAGTAATATGCTACAAAGACAAAACATAAACATAATTCTAACACAAAAGTGTGATATAAACAAGTTCCATGTCAAGTTACATTTCTAATCAAATGTCGTTATGTGCCTATCTTACCAAACATGCTTCAAGGTGTTCTTGTCACAGAGTCCAATTTAAACGGGTACAGTATGACATTTTTGCCCCCCCCCCCCTCCACCCCAAAAATAACTGTGGACAGACATCTGAAATGCTGACTTGACAATAAAACCTTCTGCTTGAACCACAAGTGTGTTTTGATGGTTTATATAACAAATTTAAATTTCGGGCAAAACTAGTTCATGTTCTGCTGTCCGATTTTATGCAGCTCTATGTGAAGTTTTGTGGACTGACAGCAGGCATGTGGCAATGACATGGGAAAAAAACTGACATAGTGTATGTTGTTCAAAAGATGAATGATTTGCTTTTTACCAAAACATAGTTGTAGACACTCATGTGCTAATGAGTTAAATCAAGGGGGAGGGGGGGGGGAGATGTTGTTCATGTCAACCTGTCTCTGCAGAGATGGCAAACACTGCAGAAAGCAGGATATATAACACCTACTTCTTTCTCACAAAGCGATAATCTCAAAGTACACGAAGCCAAATCTCCGGGTTCATAGCAAGAAAAAATTAATACATGAAAAATAACATAATTACACTTTTATTAAAAGCAACCAAATCACAAGAACATCAGATAAATTAACTAAAAATAAAGCAACCAGGACCTGAACCTCAATTCACCAACAATCCTACAGTAAAACAACAACCTGACCACAAATTAAGAACATGTCCCCAGTAAAAATTCTTAACTCTTCATAAAATTGCATATATATATATACATACATACACACCCATACCCAACTAAATTATATGTACATATTACATGTATTCTGTTATGACATAATATCAATCCTTAATGTCATATTGGACTAAATAATTAAAATGCATACAAGCATTTGGAATGATTTGTACATAACACACATTCTATTTTACATCAATATTAATTTAAAAATAGCATATTTATATTAAATATTAAAGTACAAAGTCCACATTATTTACACAAAAAAATGCAAATGTTTACATCACACAGATGTAAAGTTTATACTTTCAATTCCATTACTTTTTAAGATTTTTATAACTATATGTAGAGCTTAACAAGTCTTGTGTATTTCATACTGTACAAAAATAGTCCTAAATGAGCAACAATATCATAATGAGCATGCTCTGGCACCATCAATATCACTAATCAGATTCAAGTTAAAACACTTTTGTGATGAATACAATCCTAGCAACAGGCAGCATGCTACAGCTCTGCATCAGGAACTAAAGGCACCGTATTGATTATGTAAGAATGTACAGTTACACCGGTACAATCGACTTTCACTTTTGATCTTTTGCTGTTTGAGAAAGTTAGCCTTGGAAGTTGAACAGAATAAGAATGTGGAGGTCAACCACAATATAACATTTTCTCAGAGCAAATCACTTACCTAGTCACCCACCACCCAGGAAATTAAATACTGGTATTTGGCCACAATCTCAAGCACACAAAAGCTGCATTTTTGTGCTTCTGTAGGAACTCTCAAAAGTTCATGTTACTGTGTATAACCATTTGAACACACACATTCTTCCTGAGAGGTTCTTAACAGAACTGGTGGCTTAAATTTCTTCTGTGACACCAGTTTTTCAAGACCTTCCCCTGCATATGACACCAAAGGAGAAATCTCACAAATCACAGGGGTCCCATTAGTTTCCACAAAGCCACCAGCTTCTTGAATATAATGGCGATGTAGACAGAAAATGCTATTGCGGCACGTTGTGGGATTCTCTTTCTCTGCTGTATCTGCATTCTTAAGGGGACTAAATTCCTCTTCTCTTTTCACCTCCCATATCACAAATTGATCTGCATATGGAAACACATCAAACACAAATTTCTCCATCTTTATCCCGTTTTGTTCATCAGGCTTATGACGCTGGCCATTAACATCAACATAGGGAATCTTCTTCTTAGCCGCATGAAGCTGCAGGCTCCCTTCAAATTCGTTTGCAATTTTGCGAAGAAACTCTGTGGTGAAAAAATGATTGCAAATATTGCCAGCACTGAAAGTTAGTTTCCCATCAATATTAAGCTTCTCAGCTGTCTTCGATGTTATTTCACTATATTCTACAACCTGGTACTGCCCATCAACTTTGCATATGACACCCACTGCTTCGTTTGGTGTCACTTTGTCAACTACTTTTGCTCCACATTCTGCTTTCTTCTGTACACAGTAGCCAACGAACACAGGATCTGCTACTTTAACAAGAATGTTATCTACAGCATGTGCATGCAAATACTTTATGCCTCTCTCTTCCATATCATCCAAAATTTTCATGTCTCGCAGTGCTCTATAAATTCCTCCATTGCCATCAGGAGCTCTTGATATTTTCCATTTTTCATCCATGATTATTTTGCCATCCAATGTAAAACAAGGAAGTACACCTTGTTCAAACATATGTATATTACTTTCATTCAGACCAAAAAAATTGTGTTTCTTGAAGAACTCTTCTGTTGCACCCTTCGTTGCTTCACTTGTCATTATGTACCATGTAATATTTCTGCGTTTACCCGTTCTGTTATATGCCAGGTCTTCCAATCTCCTGATTCTTTCTGCCTGCAGTTGAAATAATGATTTGCGTGAAGGAAGACCGACGTCGTACATACCTTTCGGATATGACACTCCCAATCTGGTACCCTGACCACCTGCCAAAAGGAGAACAGCTACTTTTCCTTCGGAAATTTGCAGGAAGCCTTCGTCTTCGTAAGACATCAGTTCTTCTCTGGTGGATCTACGAACTCCCCCATACAATTCTGGCGGTATTGGTTCCATACGGCCATCCAACTTCGACTGGTCTCTGTTCAAAGTCTTCATACCCTCTTGGAAGTATGAACATACTTCTGCCACGTTCACTTCTTTAATTTCATCGCACAGTATTGTCTTTTGTTCCTCCGTTAATTCGTTCCAAAACTGTAAAATGTGTGACTGACTGAACTTTCCTAGTTCTTCGCTGAATGTTTCGAACTCTGACATTGCTAACCACTACAGATAATAGGCTAAAAACAATAACAGCCTGTGCCTTTCTCCGCTAATATGCACTGTCCACTCTCGGCGAAAGCTGATAGCCGAATGTTGGCTCTCTCCCATGTTACTTGACATCTGACGTTTGTTATATACCAGGCAACCCAAGACTAGTCTGCCACCTCCACTACCACGCTTCCACACACACGTACACAACACTCTAAACCACAGATCTAGCCCATAGTCACACGTCGCTGTCGCAGACGACTCGACCTGCATACTCCAATCGCGCAGGTTTACCCCTCCCACGCATCCACAGCCCACTTGATGTGTCTCACTGCCTTCTGGATCTTATAATGTCACTGTTACGACTATAACTGCGAAACGCAAGCAGTTGGTAGCGTGGCCGAGCGGTCTAAGGCGCTGGTTTTAGGCACCAGTCCGAAAGGGCGTGGGTTCGAATCCCACCGCTGCCAGAAGTTTTATGGGCATGCTTTTTATCATAAAATTTTTCTGATAAATTATTACATTAAGTTATGTGCTTGCTGACTTACGATTACTGCAAAATATAAGGGACACAATTGCCATTTCGGCAACTACAGACACCCACTTGACAAACATTAATGAAATCAAGACAAATCACTATGATTGTATATAATGTAACAGCTATGTATTAAAGTTAATAATTGCATTAAAATGTAGTAACTGCGTACATACCTAGTAGCATTTAAGGTTTATTAGATATAAACAATGTATTGAATGGCCACAATTGATTTTGGCTTCACACAGTTAATTTCTCCAAGAGTGCTGTGTAATTTGAGTACACCCAGTGAAAAAAGTCTTTAAAAAATCTGTACTGGGATTGTTCTTGACAGTATGCTGTGACCACTTATTTTCCAGCTTGTCACTCTCACATCACCGCAAAAATCAACACCATGTAACAGTAATGAATGGGACTGTTCTTGTAAGGCTCATTGTTGAATTGTGAAATATTGTACATTTTAGTGCTCCATTGCATGTTAATGCTGTTAACAGGAAACAGAGTTGCAAGCGCTGCACAAGTAGGGGGTTCATATTATTTGAACTATGCCCGAACATGCAGCGCCATCACCTCAGAGTTGGAAAAACCCTAAGAAGGCTTAAAGTTGCTAGGTTGGTTTTATAAATTTTGGCTGATTGAAATACAAAGAGACTCACTTGCTCACGGACCGAGGTAGTGTTTGTTTGTCAACTTGATGTGCGTTTCTGACTGTATGGTGCCTACTCAATGAGGAACTTTACAAGAATTATAACAGTGATTTAAAACAAAATTGGCAATTATAAGAGTGACTAAAATGACAAAGTGCTGTGGTTTGGTTTTGTTAAAAGGTGAGTCTTGTTGACTGTGCAGAAATTATTATTCGGTTAAACTTCGTTCATGAGTTGAGCAATTTTGAAATTTTTACTTGTTGAACGATAGAATTTTAAATTCAAAATTAACTAACTTACACTACGACACAGAAAGAGGTGAAACAACTACTTTAACTGAATTTTAGATTTAAATTTTGCACATATTAGGAATATACTGGATTACTAAAAGTGCTTAGATATTTTATTGGTAACTTAGGATATAAGTACATTTATTTGGAATTTGAATACTATTGAGATTTTGTTATATTATCCTTGATCCCGAATTTCGAATCCCCGGGAATTAAATTGACAATACGGGTAGAAGAGTTATCATCTGGTGGCAGCGATTCATGGTATGTAATGTGTATTTTATAGAGTGGGAATTTTGTAGAACAATTCCGCTCAGTGCCGATATCGCGGTATTAGTGTGGGCACACTATACGCGGGGGCACTACATAACTTAGACATTGGAAGAGTAAAATTGAATTTAAAAAATAAGCACTTGATCTTCCCAAGGGTGTTATTTTAAGGAGTGGAGGTAAAGAATGGGTTCCAACCTCCCTATCCTTCTCCCAAAAATGGATCAGTGTGATTCTGATACACTATTAGAACTGCTTGCAATATGAGTGCATCAATATTGAATCTATTTTTAGAGTCTTCTTTTTAAAGTTTAATAATTTTTAAAAAGTTCTAATGGTTCAGCTCAGTATTGTTGACAGGCATGCCTATATTGAGAAACATGATGTTCACTGTCACTTCACTAGCTGTTTAAGCTGTGTGAATTACTTTTGTAGAGATATGGTACTTACTCTATGTTCAACGACATACACAGCTACATACATTTTCCAATAAGTACAGCCATGAGAAAGCAATGGAAGCAACTGAAATGGAAAGCTCATGTACATTTATTAGGTTTAAAAACAAAGTATTCTATCCTATTAAATCACTTAAAGAAGTTATGAGTTCTTGTATGCTAAGATGTATTCATCACTCTAAATTTCCATCACTATGAAGATATGGTATAATTTGGGGGGGGATACTGGTACATCTTGTAGACAGCCATGTAAGGGTTATATGATACTTACAGTGACTTCCCTGTATGTGCCTGGAGTGATATGTTGTGTAACGACGTATAAATTCTTACTGGAGCAGAATGTTCATGTACATGATTATAATACAAGGGAAAAAATTGGTTTACATGGGAATTCAATTATATAATAAAGTGCCAGTTAATACAATAAAGTTGATCAAATACAAACCTTTTAAAAGAAAATAAAAATCTTGTTTGATGAATGATTTTATTCAATAGATTAATTTTTATTTTATGTTTTTTGCACTGTGCATTGTAATATAATTATACAATATAAACAACAAAATGCACATTTCATAAATTAATACTTTTATTTCTTGATGGATTCTACATGTTTCGAACCCAAGGGTTCATCTTCAGGAAAACGGCTGTGTATAGAGTCATGGTATGGTACCTTTTACATGCATCAGTATAAGTAGTCAAGTAGGTAGAAGAGTGCTTGTACTGATGCATGTAAAAGGTACCATACCATAACTGTATATACAACCATCTTCTGAAGATGAATCCTTAGGTTTTAAACATGTAGAAGACATCTTTTAAATTAAAATATTAATCTTGGAAATGTGCATTTTATTGTTTTCTATTGTATTATAAATTTCATCTTACTGATTAGATGACATGCAGGAAAAAGACAAGATACCTTATACCTTGACAAGTTCAATATCCACCTTGTATCATAATAAAATAAATAAATAAATATGCTCTAGTATTTTATATTATTATATTGTATTTTAGTGTTTTGTGCTGATGTTGTAAAATATTGTTATTATTAATAGTATTATGTTTAATATGTTATGCTGTACATGTCCATAGTCACATGTATGGCTGGTTGGATTGAATAAAGAAAAGAAAAGGAAAGGAAAGAAAAGAAGAGAAAAGAAAAGAAAGGAAAAGAAAAGGAAAGGAAAGGAAAGGAAAGGAAAGGAAAGGAAAGATAAGAGAAGAGAATAGAAAAGAAAAGGAAAGAAGAAAAGAAAAGAAACGGAAAGAAGAAAAGAAAAGGAAAGAGAAGAGAAAAGGAAAGGAAAGAAAAGAAAGGGAAGGAAAGGAAAGGAAAGGAAAAGAAAAGAAAAGAAAAGAAAAGAAAAGAAAAGAAAATGAATGAAAAGGAAAGAGAAGAGAAGAGAAAAGAAAATAAAAAAGAAAGGAAAATAAAAGAAAAGGAAAGAGAAGAGAAAAGGAAAGAAAAGGAAAGGAAAGAAAAGAGAAAATAAAATAAAATAAAATAAAGGGAAGACCCACAGTAGCAAGAAACATGTGTTAGGTTTGCCTACTCACTGCATGTTCTTGATCATTATCCCCCATTGGCCTGCCAGATGAGAACACTGGGCTTCAAGAGCATACTACGAGTAGATACCATGGTCACTCATCACATCAACAGAGAGGGGCAGTCCACAAAACATTCAGCATTAAACCCATTTTCATGCAACTTTGAAGATTTAATTGCAAACAGCTCTGTTCAAAATTTATGTCTTACACGCATTACAAGAAATATGTGTGTAAACAACAGGTAACAGTGTTTTGGGAAGCTTGAGTTAATGACAGAGGTGGAACCAAAGTTTTGGTCATATATGACAAATTACAAAAATGATGTGGATATGACTAAAAATTGGTGTAACGTGGTTAAATTTTTCAATCTGGAAAAAAAATGTGAACATACTTTCAGTCCAGTGCTACCTGATATCAAGAAGACATATGTGTGATGGATCACAGGATTTAACCACTAATACTGATAAGAGCAGTATTAAGATAAAGATGGATATGGAGTATTAGTGGAATGATACTGATGGGGAAAACCGAAACACTTTGTGAAAAACTTGTCCCAGTGCCAGTCTTTCCACTACACACCTGACATAGACTGAGCCTGGATCGAACCCAGGTCTTAGCAGTGACAGCCTGGCAACTAACCATGTAAACCATGCCATGGTCTCTTAAAGCCTGACAGTCATCTAACCAGTATTTAACCCTTATCCTGCTAACGTGGAGAATAGGGTCAGCTCCTAAAAATGCCAGCAAATGGTAGATGGGATTTAACTTGGCATTTAAAGGGTTAAAAATTCAGTTTCCCCTCATCACTGAACACCTTACATTTCAATTACAAAGACCAAAATGTTCATGTTATTTAAGGAATAATTCCCATTTATTCCCACAGTCTTACAGGAACCATAAATATTATACATGTTAAAGCATAAAGTGATTAATTAAGCTATTTAAATGTGATACATCTTAAAACGCAGATCCAGAAAGATCTCTGAAGGTAACTTATGTTTCATTGCTTTGGCCTGGCCCATTTGGAACCTGCAACCTAAGTCACTGCATGAATCTGGTTTGTCACTTCAGATGGTGGCACTGTCTTCATACTGCTTGTGATGTTTGAGGTGATGATTGCAGTTGACCACGAAGACTGTTGTATTCTGTGATGTGATGTTATGTCATGTCATGTAGTCTAAAGCCAACTACCAGACTACACAGCACCACATCACAGAATACAGCAGTCTTCATGGTATTGGCTGTTATGAATTATGGAGATTTTAAAGCTCAGGCACGTTATTTCTTTCTTCTTCTCAGTGGATGTTCCATTTACACAAACAAGCACTTGGATAAAGCCAGCAACAAAAACACAGTTCACTCTTCACTGTGTCACCATGTCCCATCATTGAAAGACAAACATCAACATAACCGGAAAAGATTAACTGGCAGGAAATAAACTAATTACAAATATATTAAACTTATCATCTTTGTATTCAGTCACACACTTCCCAAGCCTTCTTTGATGATTCTGAAATCAATAACCACTATGGTTTCAAACATGCACTGAAGAGAAAAGAATGAAGTAGACAGTGATATCTCTTCTGTAAGGAAGACTATTGGTATATAAAATTGGTCATGAAACAGACCATTCATTGAGGAAACTTTGTGGCTAGACAGCTTAACCTTCATCACCCTAAGAGATGTCTTGCAAGCACTTATTTAAAGAAATTAAAATCTTCATGTTGGCTTCTCTGTATACATTGGAAGTGACATGTTATGTAAAACAGTACTGCCAGTCTCTGGAGCTAAACTCATGTTCATAAGTATAAAACAAGAAGGAAGATAGATATCCATGTTCATTCATATGACACTGACATATACAGAAAGAGTGTAATAAATATGGGAGATAAACTGTATAATTAGATGCCTGGTTACATAAAAGAAATGGACAATTATAAAGCTGAAATAATTTTTTTTATATCATGCCTTTTACTTAGTGGAGGAATTTGTCTCTTTGTAATTTATAATATCTAATGTTTTATTTAGATTCTAATTACATTGGACAACAAATTTTTCCTTACGTTATGCTTCTGAGGTAATAGTATCCATTTCTTACTAATTTCGTGACACTGGACATGGCTGGTCACGAATATGACAATGAAAACTCAAAATCGGCTACAGTTTCTAAGAAATCCGCAAACGTTTATTATATACTTAAGAAATATGTCCTCAGACATTTAATGATAAAAGTCCGCTTCTACTTGCGACTTCGCTTTGCCTGTCGCTTGTGTCTGTAGTGAAGTTTTGCGTTAAGTAAAATATATCTGCTATCCTATTGCATTAGCCCTTCATGCACACCACACCCGTTTCACTCCTGCTTTATAAATACCGCAAAGTGATCCCAGCAGTGTTAATCCAGCATTAGTGATGCGTCGCAACTGTATTAATAGTGCAGATAACTTCTGTTACATTTGCGGTGAAGTGACGTTTGCAAGACAAAGAAAGGCCATCACCGCGTTAGTGAAAAGGACGTATCATTTGTATTTCAGATGCAAGATCGGCGACCAAGATAAATCCTGGGCCCCGCACATATGCTGCCTTAAATGTGCAAAAAACCTTTCGCAGTGGCTGAATGGCAAAAGACATGCGATGCCTTTTGCTGTTCCTATGGTTTGGAAGAAGCCGAGTAATCACACAACTGACTGCTAATTCTGCATGGTGCCTGGAGGTATCACGAAGAAAAAAAGGTGGACAATAGTTTATCCGAATATACCATCTGCACTCCGTCCAGTTCTGCACGGCGAAAAAATTTCCGTTCCCGAACCTCCGAAAGAATTTACCATCGATTCAGACGACGAGGACAAAGGCAAGTCGACTTCGGGTTCTCCTGAGCCGCCGACGTCTACTGAACCACAATTCCCCCACGGTAGGTCTTCTGCGCCACAGGCACACATTCTCACGCAGGACGAACTGAACGATCTTGTTCGCGATTTGGAGCTGTCCAAGAGCAAAGCAGACTTACTGAGATTGAGGCTTAAACAATGGTATATATGGAAGTATTGCAGTGTTGTGTTGGATTGACAACTACAGTACCACACACACACACACACACACACACACACACACACACACATAAATATTTATTAATGTCAAAAGTTGTCGTACAGTCTGACTTGTGAGGTCGCGGCTTACTTCCCGTTATTTTGTCATCTGCTGTTGAGTGCTGTTGACTGGGGAGTAGAGCTGCATTGCCACGTAGTGACGAGGCCTCCGGTCGCCCGCGAGCGATGATGAACCACTGGCTATGCGGTTGGTTGGCCGGGGGTCCGCGGCGGAGTTGAGGAGGCTGCGACTGGTACTGAGTGCTGCTGCAAGATGTCCGGCGAGCGGTGGTGTGCCCGATCTACGAGACTACGTGGCCGGGCAGTCGGGCGTCGTATCTTTTGTCTTGATGAGTCCTTTCTTGATGTGTGAATGAATGAATGAATATCGTTCCAGTCAAGCCAAGCCAAAATGTTAACTGGGTGGGGGGGGGGGTCGTAGACTTGCACGAAGCGCAAGTCTCCGCCCCCCTGTCTGTTAGCCATTCCTGCGGTTGACCACATAGCTGGGCTCAGTAATAGACACCTAAACTCTAACAGGGGATTATGCTTACGCTAACGATTTTGTAGTCAGGCTGAGGGCCTTGACTGATCATGCCAAAGAGTAGGGCCTAGGTTGCCCTGGACTAAGTATGGGAGTAATAAACTTCGGTTAGTTGGCTGTCTGGGTTCCGAGCCCAGACTGGCTCTGTCGCATACTGGTGTTATGCGACGTTTGTCAGGCGCTTAGATGAGCCGTCGCACCTGGGGAGGGGAGTGCGGGCCTTGCCCCGACTTTGCATCAAATACCCTGGCATTTGCCTTATAACTGAGGCAAATCACGGAAAACCTCAGTCAGGGTAGCCGAATGGCGCTCGGCTGTTCAGCGCAGAACACGATTCGTTTTGTCGACTTGGCCATCGCGGGCGATGGCCTCGACTAGCCTGCTGTCCCCTGCCGCTCTTCGCTTCCGCGTCAGGTGACGGGGTCAACCCTCGGCCAGCTTACGTATCTGCCGAGTTGCCGTATTAGGGGATTCCCCACATCAGCTAACTTTGAGTCAAAGCTCTCAGACAGGGCTCTGATGTGGTCGGCAAACAACGGAACGCCCAGATCCTCGTGTATCTGCCTGTTACTTACGTACCAAGGGGCACCAGTAGCGAGGCGAAGACACTTGGATTGCAACACCTGTAACTTCCAGATATAGGAGCGGGCAGTGGACCTCCACGCGGGGCAACCATAGTCCATCACGGGCCGGATGAGCTGCTTATATAGCAGGACTCCGTTCCTGACGGATAGACCACTCTTCCTATTCAGGAGGGGGCCAGCATACCCATCCTTTGAGCAGTCCTCTTCCTGACCTGGTCGATGTGAGGCGACCAGGTGAGTTGTGTATCTAGGGTCACCCCCATATAACGAGTAGTGTCGACCCATTCGATTGGTTCACCGAAGAGTGTTACTGGTCGGGGCCGGATAAAGCGCCGTCCGGCACGCGCGAAGATTATCGCGGTGCTCTTAGAGACATTAATGGCGAT
>Ga0131853_10003958_pt1 | contig 26576 bp, 8 predicted proteins | sample TergutLab28metaG_FD_92764 | JGI IMG/M metagenome (GOLD analysis project Ga0131853, IMG submission 92764) | Labiotermes labralis P1 segment gut microbial communities from Petit-Saut dam, French Guiana - Lab288 P1 (version 2) (version 2) | ecosystem: Host-associated > Arthropoda: Insects >... | reverse complement strand
CTTCTTCTTCTTCTTCTTCTTCTTCTTCTTCTTTTTCTTCTTCGATGGCACTACAGTCCAATGCGGACCTTCGCCTCTTTAATGGCCCTCTCCCAGTACGCTCTGTTTTTTTTTCTTTTGCTCTTCTTTCCAATTTTTTAATTTGCATCTGTTAACATTTCTTTTTTACACAGATCCACCATCTATTTTTGTCGTCCACTTAGTAGACTTCCCTGGAGATTATTATTAAATACCTGACTTATTTCTTTGCCGATTACATGGCATTAAATGCAGAAATAATATCAATGAGTCCTTAAACTCGATTTTCGATCAAGTGTCCAGGTTCACCTGCACTAAATGTCCTCAAGTATTTCGCGCACAGGTTGTCCCAGATCCGATGTGGATGTTGGGAAGAAGATGGAAACCCCTGCTCCTGCAGGAAATTGAAATCCGCTTGTCCAGTCATTAAGTAGCAACCACACAATTCATCTGTACTGGCTCTTCAGTTGCAGTTCAACCGAGATATCAAACTCCTTGTTCTTCTGTTAACCGTCAAATGCGGGAAGGCGTAATAAAACGTTCGGTCAGAAAAAACAGCTACATATCGCACACTTCCTAAATGATTCTGATTAAATCAGGCGAATTCTTCGCCAAGAGATTATCACCTGTTTCAGGCGCTGAAGCAAAATCTTGGCGGTTACAAATTTAAAGTCGATCTCAATGTGGAAACAGTTGTGACGCGATCGCTGACATCATAGGAGAATGATTTCTGTGAATTTGACTTTCATTTGGCCGTGCATCGTAATATTATTTCTATAGTAAAACCAACTAGACGCACCAATGTATCGACTTTATTTTGTTTTGGAATGACATTGTACATGTTTCGGACGGTCTTTCCGTCCATCATCAAGAGTTCAAGACTGTACATACAGCAACAGGCATTTGTCAAACATACTGCTGTCCGCTTGCTAGCAAGCAGTCAGCAGTAACTGCTTTACAAATGCCTGTTGCAGTATATACAGTCTTGAACTCTTGATGATGGACGGAAAGACCGTCCGAAACATGTACAGTGTCATTCCAAAATAAAATAAAGTTGATAGAGTCCAGTTGAAATGTGATGGCACACAGTGACGCACGCGAGGGGAAGTGAAGGGGAAACTGGCGAATGGAGTGGGTAGCCAGTACTCTTCGCAATACTTGGAACATGGTGTATCCAGCATTACTGCCGCTGATGCGCACACCTCAGCTGCCAGTAGTCGACTGAACTGAAGTCCCCGCCAATTTAAAGGGACTCGTCCGTTCCGCCGAGAGACGAAATCTGGTTCTGCGCGTTTGCCATCACGTTTCAAATGCAGTCTACCTTGGTGCATCTAGTTGGTTTTACTATAGAAATAATGATTTCTTTCTACATAAAATGCAAACATTTCGTACGTGTGACAGTTTGCATGGATACTGTGGCAAAATCTAACGAGGTAACAGCAAAACCGAACATCCACTTTTCGTAATAAAACAGAAAACAAGTAACTCAAAACATGCTTCTTGCAAACTAACTTTCCGAACGACTTCCTTAGTTTATAAATGCGTCATTTATTTGCAACATTAAAGATCTGTGATTTTAAATCAAAGAGTGTATTTTTAGATTGCATGTACCGCAAAACGTATTTCTTCGCTGCATTAGCCGCTTGGTTGTCAAATAAGAGGAATTTTCGGACAGAAGGCATACGCCCAAATTTGCGAAGGAATATACTGATAAACTCAAATACAAATCAGTAGCATGTTTACCGTTCAGAAACCTATTACGTTCGCACAGATTCTGCAAGTCGCTCTTGAAAGAGCAACCTGTTGTAACCCACCGATACACAATTTCACAGGAAACAGTAAGCAATTTGACCGAACCGCAACAGACTAGCAATTCGGCATGTGATGTTTTTATGAAAATACAAGGAGAAGCAATTGTTCGGTGGAAAAAAAAAACATTTTGACAAAGTATGTGTTCGTAACCCAATTCTATTAATGCGGATATCTCAGTTTGAGGAAATGTGTGGGTTACCACAATCTGTCACTTTACGAGCGGCATGTTAATTTTCTCAGGTACAGTATCAAAGTTGCCGTCTTTGTAACTGTCGACTGATAAAAATCATTTGATACAAATACTGCGGCTATGTTGACGGTCTATGATTTCACCTAGCTATTTCCGATTGTTAATTAATTATCACATCGGAAGCTAATAACAAATTTTGTATAGCAGTCATTTTGTTATTTTACATTCTACAAAACATTTGTATACCCACGCTCTAGAGAAGCGGAACTAACTGTTTACAAGTTCGCGTTCTGCCATGTCGATATAGCTGAGTGTCGTAAATTAGAAAACACAGCCTTTGGTCTTGTGTGAACAGCGTAAAGTTCATATCCACCTCCGCAAAAATCAGTCAGTTAGTTCTAAAGCTGCAATAGTTAAATACGCGCGTGCGCACGCCCCCACACACTGCATTATAATCTTGTAACTCCGATTTTTTTTTTCCTCTTTAGGGAGGAAAGTAGACTAAAATTAACATAATTACCGAAGGACGGACAGCGCCGTTCTAACAAACATTTAGATGTTATCACAGTAGCACTACAGCGTAGGCAACGAAAATTGTGTGAATGCAACCGCTGCTAACGGATTTCTTATTGCACATAATTATCTCATTCAGGTTTCGGGAGATAGAAAAATGCTTTGCTGGATGAATAGAAGCATTACTTTATTCTCCCTCTTTTCGTGTCAGTACATTGATATTCGGAACAAGTCATAAGCACGCGAACGGTTAATGTAACACGTCACAACTTGCAGTAATCAACTTGTGAAACAGTCTCAGACAATCGCAACCAAAGCTGAATAACATGTAATGTCAAACGGACATATCTCGTAACTCTATCATTAATATTATGTTATCATAAAGTTCAAAGTTCAAAAAGGAAATAATGTTCAGTATTCAAAACGCAGGCGTCATGGCAGCATATCTGTAATCTAGGAAATGTAGACATTATAACGCTACATTTTTATTAATTCTATTTCGCTTCGTAATCGTCAGAGGAATTTCTAAGACTTTTCAAAAGTGAAGGTAATGGCTACGTTTTAACTCGACTTCCAACGATGATCTGTCCATCCGAATAACCGATACCAAACGTAACATTATTTAACAGAATGCAATATTTGTAACGCAGACCGCCACTGTGTCGCCAGGCATAAAGAAACTAAGCACGCTACAGCAGCTTCGGCCTATGTACGGACAGAAAATATTTTGTTCTAGGCCTATAAAAGAAGGTAAAAGAATCAGAAATCACAATAAACTAAACGCTGCACTGGTCAGTTTATTCACGTTAAAGATAACTGTCGACGTACATTTCAGTATTCTGGTACTGTAAGGACAGGTGCAGTTATTGGGTGTGCAAATCACGTGTAATAAAATACCAAAGTTTTATAAAAATCTGACAAATTGTAGGCCTATTATGAGGCCTCCATTTAAAATTGTTGTTCAATTTTTAACACGCTGAAATGAAGAAACTGATTTCTTGTACATCAGACCGTGTAAGAACAATTAGTACAAACAAAAATACTCTGCTGAGAAAGAATTATGATTGAACTAAGACATGTCTTTTCTTTAGAGTGTTCTGTTATGTAGTGCAAGTGGTAATGCAATTAAATTTATAATGATTGTTTACTCTGAACGTTAATTACTAGAATAGCTTTTTGCGCTTAACAACATCGACCAATGCGTGTTGCACAAAATTATTTACAAAAAAAAAGGATGTTTTAAGACAGTAGGCAGAACTTCGTGGACGGTAGGATGAAGCACAGCCGGATTCCAAAACGCCCCTTTTTATTAAAGATTAGACGAGACAAAATTTAAAAAAAAAGATTCTGTGTGTTTGTGTGTTTGCGTGCGTATACGTCATACGTGTACGCATCACTTTATTGATACCACAGTTTGACCCAATGCTGAGAAGACTGATTTACTGTAAACTCTCTGGACTTACTATATTCCGGAGGTGCCTGCTTCGAGTCTTTTCCTTGACAGTAACTATCCTAATTGCATATTTTCGTGATTTTTTCCACCCGGTCGACGTAATCGCGGGGATATACCTCAATTAGGTCACGATCGCTTGCTTCCACTCCATATCAATTAATCAATTACTATTCACCTACCATTCGACTTTATACCGCCTGACATACAAGCAGAGTCGCGAAGTGAGCGACCAACAATCCTAAATACATAAACAAAACAAGATTCTATTGTAAGTACACATGGAATAGTTGTATCAAAGGATATGCTTTCTGGTTCCTGCTAAGTTCTCATTCCCTTTCGCGTTGGTAACACCGATTTGAATTGCACCCAGTTCTTTATTTTCGAAGAGCGCGAGAGATATTTACGTAAATGCTTACCCTGTAGTATGAACACACAGGATAACCTAAAATAACACACACAAAAACAAGTACGTACAGTTATGAACACGTATAAACATTCTCAACTTATTGCAAGTTACAAAGATCCACGTTGGCGGTAATTCATAGCGCCGTCACCCGTGATGCAATCACATGTACAAACAAGAGAAGTGATGTAATGATGTAACTTCATCTGGTGTGTAATTACTACTCCAGCAGCAAGCACGTCTCTCTCTCTCTGTCTCTCTCTCTCTCTCTCCCCCTCTCTGCTTTGTTGCCGGTGTCGGGATGAGCAGAGTTAATCGCTGCCTGTTGCGAACGCTGTAGCAGCAGCCTATGGAATTATGCTTACCTGCTCCCCTGTGCTGATAACACACACCTAACAATACCACACCGGAATACCAACTAGTATGTGTGATCAATACTGACACTGTTCAATTGAAATTGATAGCACTTCTTGCGGAAGGAAGATGTGCCGGAAACACAGAAGACCAGACGAACAATCTGGGACATCCTGTGTGTGTTTTAGTACACTTTCGAACTGCCGTTAATCACAGCTTACACGTAATCTAACTTGAACAGCATCTTAATTTGTTCCAGCATTTGAGCGGTAATATAGCAACGGGTGCCTGCAGGGCATACACGTAGCGAGATGCGATGCAAGAACATCCGTGTGATATGCCCCTGTATCTGCTGCTAGGAATGCACTGAGTTTTAAAATAGATCTCATACAAAAACAACAGTTGACCCTCTCGAGTACAGTTCCATGTCGGTTACAAGTGCTGACAAACTAATACAACCTTCTTTCACTTTATATTTTGTAAACATTCTCAATATACAGCATATCTGTATACATTTCACCAAATGTTACAAGCATAGGATAAACTGCTTGCACGTCAGAAATAAGGAATTCATCCAGATGTTAATCGGTAACGTCAAAGAATGGGCTTCTTGGCAGAACAAGGTGCAAAGAAACGGGTTACACTCCCAGAGTATGTTTAAATGTCTGACAGAGGATAAAGATATTTGCGTCTAAGACAACGTGTAACTATAAATTGGAAATGTTTGAGAGGCTCTGGCAGGGTATGTTAAGTATTTAAACAAAGGGGAGTCGAAGTTTCTTCAACAGCGGACAACCGGTGCTGGGGTTATTGTGAATATTTGATAAAAGTAATGAGAGATGGCATACTGCGGAAACATCTTCCAACAGAAGCCCTAAGAGGCGCATCATAAATACGCCCCATCTCAGCGTCTTCTCAAGACACCAGTAAGCTTCAATGTGAGATGTTGCTACTGCCAGGTGTAGCCCCTGTGGCGAGCACCAGCCGTCAAATTCGTAAAACAAAAGCTTTACATTAAATTTAAAAATCTCAAAAATTTACATCTTGTTTATTTTAGCGATGTTTTAGCAGCTTCGTATAATTGGTAGATGGAAAATTAGGGGCAGAATCTCAAATAATCTGGAAACACAGATGTTACAAAATCCAGTCTCTTAATAAAGACAAAGGTGGGTCTTGCTTTTGGTAGTTTCATTATGTAAACTTCGTGAGTTTATTGAAATTAAATGTTGGCCCTTTCTCTTATGATGGAGTTGACGGACACGAGAAGATAGTGGTGAAGTGGAAGGAGAACCATTTTCTGGAAGTTGTGTGTGAACTAAAATCCCGTACAGCCAGTACGAAGTACATGTACAGAGCTGAATTTTTGGATGATTCAAATGGAAAGTCGGATTGTTAATTGTATGTTATTTACTCAAATATCTCCCACCTGTGAAAGTTCACATTAATTACATCTTTATGTACAATCTCGTGGCTACACACACAATTTAAATAATTAAAGGAAAGTGAATTATATTCATGACGTTATAACGATCGGTACCAACAATTAAAAAAATGTTGGAAGACCTGCAGTTTTAATAAGCACATCAGTTACCATTGTCATAAAAGAAATAGGGCGAGAAACGTAGCCTCTACAACCGGTAACAAAATTCGCGTCATTTTAAGTCTATCTTGATTTCAAGGCTTTCTGGGATGCAGACTGGCTATAATTTAATCCTTGAAATTAAGAGTAAGAGATCTTTGAAAACACAAGATACAGACGGTGTAACAATACTTATCGGTGCAGTGCCGCACTGTAACACTCTCGTACCTGCAGTGCTTGCCATCCGTAATCACAGTACAAGACTCGCTTATTTGGAGAGAGACAGAAAGTACCTTAACGACGGTGTCATTTTCCAAGACTGTACAGCGTCGGTGGTTGGTGAACTGCGGAGCAAGGAGCGTTGACAAATGACAGTGACAAGGCAAAGTCGAAGTACTCGGAGAGATACTGTCCCAGTGCCACTTCGTCCACCCCAAATCCCAGTGGATTCGCCTGAGATCGAACTCGCCCAAGAAGTGAAACAACCAATGCCTATTTAGAACGCCCTACTCTTTATTTTTACTACATTATAATCCTAGTAGTTTCTAGCATTAAAACACTAAATTATGTTAAATTATGGATGCCTTGAAACACTCACAGAACACCTTTTACCACGATCAGTCTTCCACTGGTGTCGACGGCTGAACAATTCTTCTTTTACATTTTTTACATTTATTTACAACAGCGTCTATTTGCGATCCTCACTGACCTTCTTCATTGGCTGTTAAATAAATATAAAGCGTGGATTAAAAATACGTGTCGCGTTAACACATACAAGCAGCGGACCTGTCCAAACCTCAGCCTGGTAATACTCGAAACACATAAAAGTGAAATCGTACAATCGCTTTACAAAATATAAGACTTCATTTCTGCTGAATTTTAAATAACTGAAACGCTGTGCACATCACTAACCACTCCTGCTGCGGATACAATGAAGTCAGACAGCCAGTAAATTTACTGAAAATATCAACAAGCCACGCAGTCTAAAGTCCCTTTCTTTGTGAAATCGCAATGAAGGGTAAGAAACACGAAAGTGTGCTAGTCGTTTCTGGCCCTCTGAGATACAGCCGTGAAGCGGGTCAATAATCATTTATCTTTTCAAGGAAATTAATTTCTTATAAAGTAAGTTTGTAGTTCAGAGTGACGTAATGTTACTACAGGCGAATCTTCTACTCCAGGACACTACGTTATTTATATCCAGTACACACTGTGGGATGAATTGACAAATACAGTTCTTTAAAAACGTATGTAGTTAAATACCCACTTGGGAAAAAAACTAACACCCCTTTTCGATATGCCGCACTTCATTAAAATGTGACATAGAAAATAACGCGCTTGAGAATGTCGCACTATTGTTCTTACAAGATTTGCCTTGCAACGAAATTCGTATCAATATAATCAATACAGATGCTTCGGTATTGAGACAAATACGAGTGTCGGGGCTAGTGCAGAGCCTGCACTGCTGACTGCAAGATTCGTAAATACCGAAACAGCTGAAAATGACTAATTTAACGTAACGATATCATTCAGTGCGTAATTACATGCTACCTTGTGGTCAATGAGCAGTAGTTGGGGTTCCAGGTACTGCATGTAGTGTGTAGCCAATGGCTGGGCAGCTACAGATGAACGTCCTAATTAGTTAACCGCTGTGAGTACAGAGAATTGATCCCGGCTGCAGGCTTACCCCATCCACAAGGCGTCACCCTGGAACTTCTGGCCGTTTTGCCTTCAGGCTCCCAGAACGAATATTGGCCCTGCTATAGTCGTCATATTCCTGAGTTTAAGCAGTAAGAAAGGAAGATAAAATCAAACTTACTGTACTATTGTAGTTAGCAGACAAATTCACACACCTGCAGTTGTTTAACGAATACGGGACGTGGTTATTATCACCCGCAAAGATTTGGAAATTTCCTCAAGTATCACCAGTACTGATGGTTAAAATTTCATCTCGCACCGGTCGCCCCTTCTATATTTTTCGTCGAAATCCCTTATATATTTCACCCTTCGCTTTACATTGACGTAATAGACAGGCTTCGAATATTCTACTCAAAGGCATTCTTTCCAAATGTTGCAGCCATTATTTCAGTATGTTTCACGAAGAAATTCGCGTTTTCCGCCCATTCTTCTCTCTAACATCTTCATGAAGACTGTGTTCTATTTTTCAGAATTCTGTACCCTCTCTGCTACAGGATATTTCTAACTCCTTTCTCTCTCATGATTTATTCTCTTACAAACAGCCAACTTTGAAGTTTGTGTCACCGTGCATCTCTGATACAATAGTATCAACAACCAACTAGATGCAATAATAGCAGTTTATTAGTATATTCAATCAGCTCAACATGTTTTCGGGAGATAATTTCGCCTCAAACCTCTCACAAGCAGGCAACTTCTTCGGTGCATTATACCACAAGCTGTAAACACAGTCTAGTACTACTGAAGATGGACGAAATTATCGCCCGAAAATATGTTGAGCTGATTGAATTTACTAATAAATTGCTATTGTTACATCAAGTTGGTTATTTATATCGTACTATTAACAACCAATTGTCGGACACATATAAAAGATATTTCTCTCTAAAATTCCGGAGGTTTAATTTTAGATTTTCTTACCAGTTTGCATTTTAAGTTGCACAGGGAAGATCATAGTAGGCAGAGAGCTAGAATTCTGGAGAGAAATATCACAGGAATGTCTAGAAACACGGCAAGTAATAAATGTAGCAGTCAATGTGAAAGTACAGATGAATTTTCCTCAGATCAACAATAAATACACTCAGAGTACGATGCACAAACAACGAGAAAGTAAACTGCTGAGTGTATGAAGAAGAGTATATGTGACAAATTGCTACAAATAATCAAAATAATCGCAGCATATGTTAACTTTTTGAAGTGATTCATTAAATTTGGAACCTACTTTTGCCTTATATATCGCATGATACTCGGATGCCAAATGCCGTACTGTGGTAAAGGTAAAGTGATCCCGTTACAGGCCCGGTGTGGCCCAGAGGTTGGGCAGAGGTATAGCTCTACTCTTCCATGACCGTGGCAGTAGAAGGGGTGAGTGTTCAGCAGCACTACCCGGCCGCACTTTAACCCCGGGAAAGACCCGGTACCCATTTTACAGGAGGCTGGGTGGGCTCCAGGGCCGGTCTAGGCAGGCGGAAAATCTCTCCCCACCGGGATTCGATCCCGGAACTTCCAGTCCGTAGTCAGTCGCTATACCGACTGAACTACCCGGCCCACGCCGTACTGTGGAGTTTAATAAAATATTGCGCAATATAGGGAATCCAGTAAAGGAAATGGCTTCATAAACAACTGGCAGTGCCAGCATGTGATCAGCCAAATTCTGCGGTGGTTTCACAGCTAAACCACTAACCCCGACGTTTATTAAAAGTTGTTGATACATCAATGCAAAAACAGAGGGCAGAAATGATCTATAAACAGGACAAACCATGATAATGGTCGAGCTACTCAAGCTCACACTGAGCTTCGTTAGATTTTCATAACTACTTTTCGATATGATCTCTAAGAGAGTTGGTCTTTTATTAATTGTGTCTTAGAATCGTAACGAATATTTGTGGACGTCACGAGCACACAGATCAACTGCGTTTGTTTTTAATTCCATGCCAATATTACGATTGTTTTTCAGCGCCTTGTCCTGAATTTTTGGGTGGAACAAAATTAGGGTCAGTCAATACAATAAGGTTTCATGTAGTTTCGGAAACCAGGGTGACTCCCGAGGAAAACAAAGCACAGTAATATGACTACAGAACAAGATAAATTGTTCTTAGGCGCATTCGGGAAAAGAGGAAACGAGAGTAATAACCTCGTCATGTGTATTCTTCTGTCTGTTTCTCGATCCGTCTGTCCGTCCTTCCAAAAGGAACAACTCGGCTCCAACTGGACGGATTTTCGTGGAATCTGATATTCGGATACTTTTCGAAAATCTGTCGGGAAACTTCACGTTTAATTAGAATGTGATATCAATAACTGGTACTTCACGTGAAGACCTGTGTACATTTATGATGATAACCATTAAGACCTATGTACATTTTGATAACATCTTCCTGAATTATTCTTAAAATGAGAAGTTTTTCAGACAAAAGTCGTTGAGAAAATCAAAACTCTCATTTTATACTAATTTTTCTGAAAACTGTGGCGTTTATGAGACAATGTGTAAAAATATGTTACAGCCAGACAGTCCAAAGATGAAAAAGTAACATGGTGCGTGCGAAGAGTGCCCTGCCCATCAGGGCACTCTTCGCAACATAACATTACACAACATGGCATGCTGCCACAATACCCAACTGGTACAGCGAAATTAATGTGGCTTTTTATAGTGTGACTTTAGCAAGGACGATATGGCTCCCTGATGATGGTCCTAGGACCGAAACGTGTCAGAGCGTTTTTAATATTTTAATGTGTTAATTTTATATATGTGAAGTGGTTGGTATGGTAATTGAGTTGCTCAACAACATGCATGGTGTAACAACGAAAAAAAAACTCAGAATATGTTATATTTTTTGCTTTTCCACTGCAACAATTGTAGCGATATCGCACGTCAATGTTACGTTATACGTACATTGACTTTCTTTTTTGAAATCTAATTCCAGATTCACATGCAGACGTCTCATACACAAGTCCACACATCGTACGTGAAATCCGAGAATTTTCGTAACACTGCTTCTAAACCTTCGTGTTAGGCGACAAAAGTAAAATAAAAAATATTTGCTCTGCTTTATAAAATAACACGCGGTGGAGATCTATGAGAAGCAGGTATATATATATATATATATATATATATATATATAGCTGCTTACTTTATTAACCTCAGCACTAGATGCAGATCGGCGGTCAGTCTACGTCAACGGTCAATTTTTCCCTGGATAAATTTTCCCATATACGTACTGGTTAAATGGCTGAATGGGTCACAGTTTCGGTTTTGACACTATATATAGAAATAAGTCGGTGCCCCTGTTTGGGATCGAACTCCAAACCTTTTATTTTTCCAGTCCGAAGCCTAGTCAATATATTGTGCTCTACAGTACACTGTCAAAAACGTAAACGAAATTATAAATTAATAATTAATTAAAAAACAGGTTGACATTTCGAGTAAGGACTCCGAGACAAATTTATTTTACGATTGAAATGAGGCGTGCTTTCGAACAGGGAAGAGAGGAGAAACGAGAGCTTATTGTATAATCAGGAGAGCTCTAGTTAGAATGGGAAACAAAGAAGGCATAAGAGCAGATGGCACAAAATTACGTACAGCTTAATTTAAAAGTATCAGCATGGGGGAAGTAATGAAAAGGTTTTGAAATGAAAGTATGTGGTGGAGTGTAGAACATATATTTTATACTCGCTTGTTATAAAGACAACGGGATGTAACACTCTTGCAAGGCTGATAATGAAGGAAACAATAATTCATCACTCATGGATATAAGGAAAGAAAAAACGAGAGTGAATTTACGAGTTTTGAGTTTCCACAGCGGTGTAATCAACCATTTCTTTCTTCCAGGACGTGCTGCCGCATTACTAGGTACTTAAAAGGTAAAGGTAAAGCAATCCCTTTGCAGGCCTGACCAGTCCCTGAGGGTTACAGCAGGTTGAGGCTCCCAGATTTCAAGACAGTCGGCACATAAACGTGGTAAGGTTGTCAGCCCTACGCACCGGCCGCCTTTACTCGCCACGAATTATTCTTAATACTCATTTTTGTTAGAGGCTGAGTCAACCCCACGGCCATAGTGCGGGCGGAAAATTAAAAATTCCAATGAAACCATCGGGAATCGAAATCGCGACCTTCCGGCTCGCAGCGCAGTGCCTCAACCAACTGCGCCACCGCGTGTCCCTATTACTAGGTACTTACTTCAAGAAAATTCTAAGTAATTGTCGCCTTCATCTTCACCTACTCAAGGTCCACGAACAAAAATGACCCCAACCCTCACTTGAGAATTTAGTTACTAATGATACAGTTCGCATAATGAGGAGAAAATGAACCTTTTCAAAAGAAGAGGATTAGTAATGCTTCAATGTAATCAGGTTATGAAGTAACTCCTCGTTCACATTGCAAGTTAAGTCAATAACAAGCACGCAGTTATAATGACCTCACGAAGACAAAACAACACAGGCCAAACTAATCCTAGAACACTAAGCTTAACCTAACTGATATTTAAGTAGTAAAAACACTACAAAACTTTGATTCTTGAAAATGGGACCGACAGACTGTCCCGAAACTCCAAGGCTGCATAACGTCCTAGAGGAACGAAGGCCACATTATGTGTTCATTACAAAGGCCAACTTATTACTCTTATTGAGGGAAATATTGTTTAAATTTAGCTGTGGCCAATAACATTAAAATTTAAAAAAGAAACTAATAATCTGTCAGGCCGATGGCTACCATTCTCCTGAGCACAAAAGCACAGACAACTGAAAAGCATCGTACATCAAAATAGGTCTGCACTGAAATGAACCTTTGCCATCACAGTACTAACACAGGAAGACTATTGTTTGACATCGCGTTAAAAAGGACTAAATGCAGACAGGTACTAGAAAAATATGTTGATATATAATTTTTTATATTTTTCGCTATTGTTTCGGTGAATATCGCACAGAGAGAGAGAGAGAGAGAGGCAGAGCTAAATTCAATCCTATTTCACTCCTAGCAGCAACAGATGGGTACATTAAAACAGCTTTTCCATTGACCTGATTACTCGATGACACAAACTGCAAGGAAAGTTAACAGTTACATTGATTATTTTAAAAACCTGCTAACCCATACACTAGGTTAAGTATCGGTAGTAAGGCCGAAAGAACACAGCATTATGTGACCAGAGTGCTGGAAGGTTGGCTTTGGCATTCCATCAACGGGAAATGGAGCCAATTTCACAGAAAAACCAACACCATAAGCTTAAACACAACGCTAAGGTTTTACCTCATTATTTCATCCAATTTTCTTTACGTTTCTACCTCCATTTTCTCGTTTTTTCTTACATTTTCTGCTCGTCGCTTTCGCTTTTCAGTCTAGCCAAGAACCTCCAAGAGAGGGATCAAAGAATTATCCAGTATGTTTTGTCTTCAACACACGTAAGACAGTTGCATATAACATCCGCTGCGTATAACCAGCTATACTCCAAGCACCAAATGATGTTTACGTAAAGCTCCTATGTTTTGGTGAAGGCAAGCACAGACCAAAGAGAGAAAATAAACGGCTTAACTGGAATGACGAAATGGTTCATACGACTGAACACCAGAAACACAAAATTTCTGATTCGCTTAAGAACAAATGTACTTATGTTGTCTCTCACGAGCACCCAAGTTTGGTCACGACACCATTTATTCATGTGCTAATGGTCTTGCACGCCAAGAATAAGCCCTTCCTATGGCAAATCACACCCTCCCTGAAAAGTACAGTGCTACTTCAGTACCACGCTCTATTTTGTAATACTGACAACTCACTGCCCTCAATTCACGACGATTCTTAGGCGCGCGTTTCCATAGTGTTAAAAAAATCGTGGCATTAAAATCCTACCACATAACCGAAAACACATTTCATTACATTATGGAAATATCGCGCATAAATCAATTGCTACAGCTTCACATCTGTAGCCCAAATAGATATTTTCTTACAACGCATCATATTCAGTGTATATTCAGTGTATACAGGGTGTATCTGAATGCTTGGACAAATTTCAAGTGTGAGTTCCTCACATAAACCCTTTAAACGCCGAATTAAATCCCATCTACCATTTTCTGGCATTATTAGGAATTCACCATATTCTCCACGTTAGCGGGATAAGGGTTAATACAAAGAAAGAAGTTCGTATAAACATACTTACGAAAATCGGTGATTTTTAGGGTTTAATTGAAATATTATATTAAAAATATATACCTTGATTGGGTAATATTTTACTCACAACTGGTATAATACATTCATAGTGCACGTTTCAAATTTCATGATTGTTGATTTCGTATCGTTGGTCATGTCACAATTCACAACAAATGCTCAAAATATCATCCACCTGAATCAATGTACACGTGAACACTTTTGAATATGGACGGTCGCACCCTATCAAATGTTCCGGCGCGGTCATTAATGCTTTGACAGGCATCAAAAATGCGTTGACAAGGGTCCCTTCGTTCTATATTGGCGGTGAAAACACCATCGTATTTAAGTGTCTCCGCAGATAAAATTCTACAGTAATGAGGTAGGACGAACGTGGGGGCTGTACCTCTGAAACTAACTGTTTGCGAACATAAACGGTTGTGAAAATATTTTATGGTTTTAATGGGGAAAACCCAATCCTGAGGTTTGTCCAACCATATTAGATACATTCTACGTAGGTAAAACGTAAGCAACATTCCGTGTTACACCTTAACTCAGAAGTGTTTCGGTCCTTATACAAGAATGATCAAGGCGTCACTACTTATCATGTTATTTTGAACTGCCCGACAGTGATTCTATGATAACTGAAACAAGTCGGAGTTAAGCTTGCACATGGGCTATTAGGTACACTTTACGTGATATATGATGTTGGTTAAATAACAAACAGATACTTTGTTATTTCTACAAAGCCAGCCCCACGTGTTTGACTGTCCTTACTCGTCAGGTACTGAAGAACCGAATGACAGAAGAGGAAAGAACGAAGGTACGAAGGAGGCCCAAGGAGAAATATGATTGTTCCATGATCTGGGAAATCCTGGTGAGTTATAAAAGTTGTTCGAAGAAATAGCAGGGGAACCGTGTACTGGAGAAATCCTGAAGTTCTGTAGGGTTGTCAACTAAGAATTAGCTCAATTGTTATGGACAGTCCAGCTAGCATTAAAGAAAAAAGTGGGAATGTAGCTAAAGAGCAGTTCCCAGTAATAGTGTGGAAAGTTTCAGAAAAAACTCAGCTTCGATGTGCATAGCAGTAAAATTTCAATTGCATGAGGTAGTTGGAAGAAAACGTGGAAGAATTATTTGAATGGATTTTATACATATTTGACTTAGATAAATGTATGATAAAAGGATGGTGCCATTATTAAATTATTGTATTATTTTATACAAATAAACTCAATAACGCAGAACATATATACTTCTAGCTGTAAACAGGGAGGTAAAAGTATCAACGTTCATAGTTTTGTGTTGGTAAGAGGGACGCGTAAAATTATGTACTAAATTTTACAATCATGCTAATGAATTATTAATGAACTCTGCGAATATGTCATTTTATTAAAAATATTAACAGAATATGTACAATATGCAAGGAAAATGACTAAATGCCACAGAGAAGATAAAGCAGTAAGTGATTATATATAATAACATTCGAAATTATATTTGGTTTACGAGGCTTGCGTGGTTGTTTTTAATATTGGTAATTATGGGCGGTATACTGAGGTGCATAGTTTAAAAATACCGTTTGTATATCCCGGTCTAAGGGCTGAGTAATGCAAAAGACCTGGCATTATGGGACGCAGCTTTCTCTACAATTTGAATCAACTAAAGATATTTGATCCGATTAGTAATATAACACACGGCACATTTCAGTTTGGAAATGTGATTTCAATCGTGGAGTTTAGAGACGGTTATCAAAGGTTGCTAAGCGCTTCGTTCTTGTACGAATAGTGACGTACACGCAAGTACGCCCGTACATACCAAAGTCATAACTTCTGCAAGACATAATATTTGTGGAGCGCCACTAAAATAAAGCTGTCAGCGTTCTGAGTCATGATATATGTTTACAATCTGCAACAATCCCAAAGCACCGAATTTTCGGGTAATCGATAAAACCTCTTGGGAGCTTCACAACATTACTTCTATCACTAGACGATATCCAAGGTAACAAAGGGAAACAAAACTCATTCCTGCAACAGGATTATAAACCACTATCCTAGTATGGGAGACATGTAAGGCGGTGTGCGCCTCAAACCTGACGATAACTTACCTGCGTCAATTTTCCATCAAAAATCGAAATGGTGTCATAAATCGGATACATCATTGCTTTAGGCGGTAACAAAGTTCCGTTCAATATGAATAGGTTTCATAAAGCTCTCCTGCCCTCAGTAGGGTACATTCGAACACTTAACTCGCATCGAAGTGCTTAAAGGGAAGGAATCGCTAAATAACTGGATGGAGCAAATGCTGATACTTACCCAGAATGTTCAGAAGTTCCTCGCCTTTTATGGAAACCACAGATTTCTTTTACCTTGTTCAAAAGCCCCCACAAATGATCCCTAAACTAACCAGGTGAACTCAGTCCACACTAACCAGGTGAACTCAGTCCACACTAACCAAGTCACTTCTTTAAAATCCGTTTTAATAGTACACTTAGACCCAGGCTTTTCAAGCGATCTGTCCCGTTCAGGTTTTCCTACCAAAGAGGAATTGTTAAATGTTCAGATATATGTAATTGTTGTTTCTGTCCCTTAAAATTGTCTTGAATTACTTCCAACGGTATTTATTATCAGCGCCTGATTTGTGCACCATATTGATACGTTTCACATTTCCTTCTTTTACACCTCCTTAGCCGCGCGCAAAGAACAAACAGTGTGCAATAACTGTCATCGGATTATTCCTTTCTACATATAGAGGACGCCATGTGTGTGTGTGTGTGTGTGTGTGTGTGTGTGTGTGCGCGCGCGTGTTCTGTGAAATCACACACTTATCGCATCGTACAACTAACAAGTAAAAATTTCTGTACGGAAAACTGCCATATATCTTACGTCGAAGTCATCGCGTATTTATAATAAGCAAGCGACTCAATTTGGTTCGCTTCTTCAAGAGTGTGTGTTCGGCCTCATATTGATAAACTTGGTTACTTGGCGGTGGGTCGAGAGGACATCCCTACGTACTGCGGCCACTAACAGGCCTATTGTGCAGCCGCAAACCCTATGATGGAATGAATGCAAATGGAACACTGGTAGAAAGATAATTTATGAAAATCAAGTCAAAATACTCGGAGAAAAGCCTGTCCCAGTGCCGCTGCTTCCAGCACAAACGTGTAGGCATGAGGACGGACTGGAAGAAGTCTGAAGCATTTCTTTTGTGTGTGTTACCATAGAAGGACTTACTCTGAATTCAATCTAATGTGCTGAATTGCAGATTTATTAAAACACGAGACAAGTTAAATCGACAGTATATTTTTCTTGTCATTCCACCAAGGGTATTTTGTGTTGGAGGGTAACTTCACAAGACTTAATAAATGCATAATTGTTTTGCAAATTTTGTAATTTAAAAGCGATGTACGAATTACGGGAACTGCTAAAAATTCCATGAATACAGACCAAATGTAAAGAGAAATTTCGAATTCATTTTAAAAGAAGTCTTAATTTTATGTCTCACTCCAAACTCTGCATTTACGAGTGCTTTATTCGGTGGAGTCAACACTAGAATTGCCCTCTTGCTGTCTATGATAATCCCAACGAAACGTCGCGGAAAATAAAACTTTCCGTTGCATATTTGTTATGTGTATAATGAACCAAAAAATGCACAATTGAAAAACCACTTATTGTACTGCTCCTTATAAATACTTATGTAACGTGGCAGGTACTGACTACGAGCTCCTTGAAAATGACGCAATAGCATCGAAGCATGTAGGGGCAGTGTAATAAAGAGTAGTGTAATAAATTGTTGATTATGCATTTGTTGGTTCATTATACAAATAATAATAAAGATGCACGGTACAAATGTTAAAATAATTATCATTACTTGGTTTTATCCAGTTTCATGTAATTTCCTGCCATTTAATATAACCACTCTCTCAACATTCTGTTATCCGCCACTAAGCACTTCATACTAAATGTAGTTACTTTTGCACTGTGTGTTAATACAAATATAAATAAGAACTACTGCCTACATTTCCCTCACGAAGTGAAATTCTCCGATTTCGCACACTAGGCTGCAAGCCTGCAAGTCTGCAATGTAACTATTCCTTCTCCAAAGTCGCATTTAACGTGAGAAATATGTGTGATTTCAGGCTTCCGCCGGAAAGTGGATGAGAGCTGCGTTCTCCTGGATTATTACGCAGCGAGTAGTGGGAATTTTTTACTGACGTTTTGGGGTATCATATCGGTCCCATCTTCAGGGGTCAAGTATCCCCCCCTCCAAAAAACCCCTGAAGATAAGACCAATACGATGCCCCAAAAGTCTGTAAAAAATAATTACTACTACTCGTTGTGTAATAACCCAGAAGAGCGCAGATTTCAACGTAACAAGTACTTTGCTACGTACCATGAAGTTAAGTTTGTTCCGATCATTTTTTAAATATCGGTAACATTTCTGCAAAAAGGTGCATAATAAAACATGTGTATATGTTACGAATCCTTTTCACTTAAACACGGTATTTTATATTAGTTTCCAACGAGGTGAGTTAAAAAAGAAAAAGAGAGAGAAAATGGGGGCAAATTTAGTGTAAGTAAGAGTAAGAAGTGCATCACTGAAAAATTGTAACTACACAACACACATCTTCTCTCACATACACTTGGTTGGTTTCTACTTTGTTTTGAGAAATGCTGATATATGACACGGCATCAGAGAATAACAATTCCCAGTAACGATGTGCTTGGTCAGAAGATAGGACTGGTAAAATATGCGGAAGAAAGGCATTCAGTGTGACGACAGCTATAACAGCCTGGGGGGAGGGGGTTATAAATTATTGTAAAACACTAAGAAGGTGAGGGATTTATATGGTTTATTTTATTACGCTGTCAGCATTTCAACAATGGCTTCGATTATAAGATATATGGTATATAACGAATTGGATAAGGGCCGGAAACAATCAGTCGTGGCATGTGCCTTGGGAAACTGAAGAAAGCCACGATAACGTGTCAGGATATCCGCTGAACTGGAGGAGATTCGTAAGGGGAACCTCCTGAGTACATGTCTAGAGTAATACCTTTACATCGCACTGCTATAATATCGAAGATTAATGGAATTAGAATGTTGCTGGTAGCTCTCAGAAACAACTTGAATAATGCCATCAATTTATCAAGATATTCCGACTCGAGCAACAATCCCAACCGCAAAGTGGAACGTAGACCAGTATTTGTCTCTTAAATGGTTAAAGCTCAGCCATAAAACACAATCAGATCTCTTTAGCGACGTCTTATCTGAAGCCATAATTTTACCACACATTTAAAGTCTTCATGTAGAGTACACTCCTACAAAACTTGTCAACTTCAACCCATTTCTCATTACTTCTGATCAGCCCGGAACAACTAACCTAATCACCCTTCAAGGATCTTCAAGTAGTAGAAAACAATTTTTTATCAAATAAGATGTAATTTAAATGATTAAATAAAGTAGATGACCAACTAGATGCAACAGTAACAATTTACTGATCTTCAAATTAGCTCAACATGTTTCGAGCGATTCTTTGCCCATCCTCAGGAGCGCAAGACTGTGATTTACAGCATGCGGTATAATGTCCCCAGATTGTTGTCGGTCGGAGGCCTGGATTGCAACGGCACGGACTGTGTGTTCGGTGTGAAGGATGTTGCTCGACTCAGCATCCTTCACACCGAACACACAGTCCGTGCCGTTGCAATCCAGGCCTCCGACCGACAACAATCTGGGGACATTATACCACATGCTCTAAATCACAGTCTTGCGCTCCTGAGGATGGGCAAAGAATTGCCCGAAACATGTTGAGCTAATTTGAAGATCAGTAAATTGTTACTGTTGCATCTAGTTGGTCATCTACTTTATTTATGTCAACGATGCATGGTCAAACACGCATCAAGTAAACGATTAAGTATATAAAGACACAGTAACCTGCAGCTCTTTGTCACAAGACGGATTACCCATTTCGAGACATGAGCAGTATTGCACAAAAATGCCCATTATAACCACATCAACAAAGGAGACCAAATACTAAAATTATATTGACATTTATTCGTAAGTCACTTATTCGAATCTCGGCCAAAAATAGGCCAGGTGATAACAAGAAAGTTTACTTTTACATGGAAAATAAGATAAAATGTGAACATCATATTTCTGGGTAATGTCCTATATTTGCCTTGAATGTTAAGAAAAATTCAAGAAAATCTGAAACCAAGATATTGTGCGTTCCATCACAGACACTGCAGTGGTACCTCCAAAACATAAAACACGCCTTACTTTCTTGGGTTCGAATTGCTGGAAAAGAATATGTTCGATTCTGTGGTCTTCAGAAATATAGTAGCGAAGTTCAACAGACGTACCATCCCTCCCTCCCTACTCCCTCCCCCCCCCCAACAAATTGTCTCACAGTACACCTCATCCAATTACTTCGATAAGAGTTTTACCTAAAAGTACTTGTGACCGGTGACTGTTCACACCTCACTACAGTTTCTTCTCGTGTTGGCACTATTGATGTGGCAAATGAACTCCCCTCGTCTCTCACTTCATTGTACCAAACTAATGCAATTTTATAAGCCTTCGGTAAGAGGATTTGGATCCCGAACGTGGGACACAGACAGACACGCTTTGCGGACATTACTACTCTGTGTCTTATTTTGAGTTGGAGGCTATTGCAAATGGACTTACCGACAGCGTGCCTGTGAACCAGTCACAACTGCGGCAACAGTTGCATCACAGCAAACAGGTCATAAAATTGCGAATACATAACACAAAAGTATATCTAAACCAACAGGTATGGAACAATGACTGTGTAAAAGATTATTTAGGCTCACACAAAGCGAAGAAAATTACTTTCTAGGAAAAATGACACGAAGAATTTTATAAATTGCCATGAAAACAAACTACCAATGTGTTTATAACTGAATAACATAAAACAACTTCTTGAAACAGGAAACAACGAACAACTTTGTAACAGAAGAAACAAAAGGTAATAGCAAACACATTAAAACAAACTTGTTACAGACTTTAATGAAACCCAGGGTTAATATGAAATTCCGAAGAGAAAAGCCAGACAACTATGTAGAGAAAGAAGGATTAAAATTACTTTGTAACAGAAGAAAAACATCAAATTTGGCCGAAGTGATAAAATGCGTAATTGGCAGAGAAATAATAAGCGACAAATATGTAACAGAAGGTAAGAAAGGTAAAGCAGTCCCGTTGCAGGCCTGGAGTGGCCCACAGGGTTCCAGGAAGTTAAGGTTCCCATATTTCATGACAACGGAATAGGATGGTGGTAAGGTTGTCAACCGTATGCACCGGCCGCCTTTGCCCCCAGGAATTGCTCCTGATACTCATTTCTGTTAGAGGCTGAGTCGACCCCAGGGCCATAGTGCGATCGGAAGGATTTTATGTCAATGAAAAATTCCAATGACACCAGCTTGGATCGAACCAGCGACCTAGGTAATAGAAGGAATAACCAACAAAACTCGCACGAATATAAACAATCGGCTAACATAACTTTCATATTTGGATTAATAGGGAAGAAACTTCCACGAAAGTTTTACACGTGAGCCTACTTTTATATTAGTATTGAATAAATGATAACAAAAAAAAATTCGTAATAAATCTTTAAACAAAAATAACTCCAAAAGTTTGCTCTAATATTTCCATTCTCTCATTTCACCGGTGACACAACGAAGCAGGCTTAATGCTGGAAAATCATGGTAACATCGGTTTATACCTATACACTACATGGCTTTGCAACAGGATAGTGTTGCTGTCAAGAACACGCGTACATTTGCAGAGAACTAATAACGCTGGCATTTCTCTTAGTTTCGGCTTTCCGTAAAGCAGAAGGAAATGATGGGATGTGTTCTCCCCATTATGGTATTCTAAATGGAACGAAGTGGTTCAGGCTCTTTTACAGAATATGAAGCCCGATGATAAAATAGCGATTAGCAGCACTTATCACCTGTCCATGGTAAATCACGTGATTATATAATTAAAAGTTTTGTGTCAAATACGTGTCTGAATTGAGTTTATGTTGTGGTTGCTGTACTGCACGATGATTTGTTTGTCATAACAAGAAATAAGAATATCTGGTACAAACACTCAGTAAGATTTTTTAAAGCTGCCAATCGTTTTGAAAGACAGTGGCCGATAACAGCCTCGAAGCTTCCAACATAAACCAGAAAAAAGATGGCAATGTAGCCAGTGGGAATTCTGGAACTTCCGAGTAGGACACAAAGATATCACAACCCACGAACTCTCACTTCCCTAAACAATCCATCGAGCATTCTACGTTCATATTTCGGAATATTTAACACAAGATATTCGTCAAGAAAGGCCTGATAATAGTTGACAGAAAAAAAAAGTGGGTTGTACATGAGGATAATGCGCCTTCCCAAACAGACCTCTCGGCAGTTAGATTCTGGCCCACACAAACACCAGCCTTTGAAAACCCAAATCACTCGCCAGAATTGAAAGCGTAAAATTGATCTTATTCCAAAAAAAGACAAAGATATGGTTTTGATAACGCCATACTGTGACACATTTCGCAACAAATTCGCAGCAATGTGACCACAGTACTAAACGACTATTTGAAAATGAGTTGGATCAATGATTCGAGGCGTGGCAACGACGCTGTAATGCGTGGAGGCTTGTGAAGGCAAAGTAAACTGTGGGCCTACTTCGAAGGCGAACACGCCCAGTAACAGTTAGTGACAACATGGGCCTATGACGTCTTACATAATCAGTTCTGTTATATAACTGTCAACCCATAAAATCAATAAGTTGATTGTCAACACGAAGGCAACACGACTAAAGGATTTTCAAACAGCCGCTGAAAATACCTCACGACATCGTAATTATGTAGGACACAAGTACAGGGCGTGTTTGGGCTTGAAAGTAAATAGTCAGAAGATAATAAACTGCTAGACGGCCGAGGCATATCTCGCATTCGTCTGAAAACACTGAGGAAGACCAAGAAAGTCTTAACAGCAACCAGGACGGGATACTGACAGGGTTCTTCAAAAGTGCTACCTTACAAATTACCTACACACCTGCCTATTCAAATTCACGTCTTTTCTCCCATCTACCGACGCTCTCCTAAATCATTCTACATTTTCACATGTTAGTGCAACAGACTCTCATGCGGAGGATGTTTAAATCACATTAGAAGTAATAATAGTAAGATATTTTAAAATATTATAACACTACTCCCTCCCACGCCTTGCACTCATCATTCAGAATTACTAGACGCTACGCAAGGACACGCGAAGTACTGCAAATTGCCCATCATCTCCCGAAAGAGAAGCACGAGTGCTCACCAAATCGTGTGTGGCGTTCGGCCCGTCACGCGGTTCCTTCGATGGCAGTCCATTACTGTTGTGCTACTGGAGCACATTAAAGTACCGCAGCTTACAGACCATCAGAAACAACTGTACCAAAAACTCTACATTATCAGTGACGATACAACGGTAAATTCGCCTCTCAACATGCCACGAAGGCGCATGGGGAAGTCAATGCATTACTCCACGAATCCGTAACCTGGAAACTAAATTGACGGAAGGGGACAAGCTTCAGTCCCCGACCGTTTAACCCCTGACAAAGCGCCTCCGGCGTCCATTGAACACGATTCTGAAAGGTACATTCTTAAATTTAAAGGAAAAAATCGAGATCGGCTATCAATATGTCAGATGTACAGAAGATAATGTTATATTAGGCGAAAATATTTTTAGAAATTTGTAGTATGAGGAATGTCATTAATATTATTCCTTGGCCCACTAATACAAAACATACCCTACATGCTTCTCTCTAAACTTAATTTTATCGGCAGACGTCGTCCATTATAACAAACATTAAGAATTCCATATTATACAAGACAAATTACTGCATTGCTAGGTACAGCAACAAACAGCCAATCACAAAAGTTTTCAGACAATAATCTTTCAGCTGTAGTCACGTCTTAGACAGAAGAGGCATGACCGCTAGAACAAAATGGTATAAACGAATTCCAAAATAGTTGAGAATTTTATCACAGCCTTTAATATGAGTGTGCCACACGACTGCATTTTTTTGCAAGTCGGTGTTCAATCATTTCACGATGTACTCGAGACTCTTTGTCTCTACAATCACTAAAACAAATAATAATATGGGAGAAATTGTCACGCCCGTCGGCCCTTATCCATTCTGCTAAACTGGCCGCTGGAAATATTCTTTGAAGACATGAAATTTTCTTCCTGGGGCAAGTTTACTGCTCAGCAGACAGACGGTCAATGGATAGATATTGCGCAATACTGTTCAAGAACTATTCAATATTTTCGATATTGCACAGTAAGTATCAGAGATCAGTTAAATGACAATATATTCCCCAACCCTTCAATAGTATAACTAGACGCTCAATAACAATGTGTAATATTAATTACTGCACAATATTATTGGCGGTTTAGGATAATTTTAAGGTTACGTCACTCGTAGTTTTTTTGAGCATAACATTCAGTTGGTACACGCAATAATTTACTTTCAGACTTCAACATCTACGTACTCATGAGGAGTGCGACGAAAATTCTTTCCACTTTGATGCCTCTCAATGCTTTATCGGACAAAGAGCAAAAACAGGATCTCCTTACGTTCATAATCCTACGTAAAGTAAAGTAAAGTAAAGTGTGTTGACAGTATGTTAATAGCCTCCCAAGCCTGCACGGTGGAGCTTGGATCAACAGAAGGACTCTTTTCAGCTTGGAAGCTATGTACATTTGCATTAGCAAGTTAAAAGTACGCTCGAATGTTTAAGATTAGAGTAGGTGAATTTGTAGGTTAATGAGGCATTTAGCGAATAAAACTTTAAAATCAATAAGATATAATCCTCTTTTCGTAAGATGACACAACATTGGGCTAAATATCTACATTCACCCTTCAATTATTGTTATTGTTATGTGGGTCTTACAAACGACGTACTAAATTTATTGACCAGCAGTGCTACTGTCAGCTTCAGAAGAAATCTTCTCCATAAAAATAGCAAATATGCTTAGGCAATAAGTGGATAATTCTGCAGACCTCATACATTATGCAAAGAAAGTAATTTAAAAAGGTACTTCTTAGCTTTCGTTTTCCATCATATTTCCCCAGTCGACGATGGGTGTATGATCTACGACCTTCCATGTTATGGATAATCGCTCTCTTCCTTGAAATGTATTCTGCCAGTTCAGTCCATAAAGAATAAATAACAGCAGGGCTTTACTTCTTACATTAAAATTAAAGTAAGTGTGCAACCATCGTTACCACTATAACAGAGGCTTCAGACATCATTCGTACTTACCGGGGTGCTGATAAATCCTTAGCCCGACCAGGAAGGAGACAAGCTGCTCCTGTCAAAAGTGTGATGGACAGACGAATGGATTAATTTGGCTAGGGTAGGGACAGGTGGTGGTCTATTGTGAATGTGGTAATGAACCTCCAACTTCCATAAAATGTGGGGAATGTAGCTCGTTTCCTTCCTGGTCAGGCTAAGGGCTTATCAGCACCCCTGTAAGGACAGACAGTAAGAAGATGGACATGACAGACAATATGAACTACATTAAACACTGCTTGACAACGAAAACAAGCTGAACGATCTTACTTAAACTGAATCGGTTATTTTTAAAACCGCATAAATCCACTTTTTGCAGGAATTAAATTTCTTCTTTGCCTTCGTAGCACCTGTGATCTAGACATGCGCTGTGCGAGCAACTGGGTCAAAAATTGAAAAGTCGTTAGTAAGTGGCAAAACCAAAATGGCTGCAGAAACTTATATAATTATTAGACTTCAAACACTGGTGACCCGAGCATTAGAGAAAAGAACAGTCCGTATAGAACCTCAAGTGCAACACGCACGTTACAGACACCAGAACATGTATTCTGCTACAGCAGATGTTACGTAGTTTGCCTGTTATTGCAACATTTACAGTGTAGTAGAGACATCACCACACATTGGCGGGACTGTACATCATTTTTTAGCCCTGAAACTTCAGACAAGATGCCCATATGGCCTGCAAGAAACCTATATGCCAAAGACGTATTGTACGTTTACAAAAATGCAGGACGTAAGAAACATCCTCAAACACAGACCTTACAAACACGAAGTCCTTCAGTGATCAAACCACGATAAAACTTGGATGCATTTTTTTTCTGCTTAAAAGGCAAAATATTGTAAAGAATTTTTTTTTTTTTGGGGGGGGGTAGGGGTGTATTGGTGCATGTAATGCCTCAATATATGCTATGATTATCCATACAATAAAATATGCATACTGACGTTATAATAAAAGGGGGTGTAATTCCCTGCTTGACCAATAGACGTAGGCCGAACGCTCCCCCCCCCCCCCCCCCCGTCTGCAGTGATACCCCAATTTTCTTCGTCACAGGGGGGCAGATAGGGCTGTGGTGTGCCCACGTAAACGTGGG
>Ga0131853_10003957_pt1 | contig 26582 bp, 18 predicted proteins | sample TergutLab28metaG_FD_92764 | JGI IMG/M metagenome (GOLD analysis project Ga0131853, IMG submission 92764) | Labiotermes labralis P1 segment gut microbial communities from Petit-Saut dam, French Guiana - Lab288 P1 (version 2) (version 2) | ecosystem: Host-associated > Arthropoda: Insects >... | reverse complement strand
CAATGTGATGTAACCTACACTTAAGAGATACATCCAAGGGGTGACGTGATGTGCCCTCTTTTTTCTTTTTTGGTCATAACCTAATTGAATTTAAACGTGATGTATATATGTTTTTATATACATAAAAAATACCTTGTGTGAGTTTTCTATCATTTACGGATGGCTTACGCCAAACGTACGACTATCGTTTCTGACACTGACCTCCAGCTTCGTGATCCCTGCCCATTTCCTGACTGCACACTGGTCAACAGATATATCACATACTTGCTCAGTCCTAGAGCAAAAATTTCGAAATGTATTTAAACTTCCCGCGCTTACAGACATCTTGTAGAATGGCAGACGTTAAAATTACGTTTCATTCAAATTTAGCGCGCTGCTCACCATTTTGGAATATGGCCGACTTTAAGGTTAGCGCCATATTGTAAAATGGTCGACCTCGAACTCCGGATCGATTCAAAGGCGTCGCGCGCACACGCGCCCCCGCGCACTGTCCGCCATTCTCCAAAACTACGAACTCATTACTCACCGATCGCGACGTCTGGTCACATGGTTTCCATTCAGCGTAGGGGTCATGGAGATACCTCTACCATACTGTACGTGGGGGCCTCATTACCAGACTACACGGCGGCTTTTTTATTTCCGAAATTGGCGACTTTTGCACTTTTTGACAACCAGTCTGCTCGGGGTCGACCACCCTGATGATGGCAGCTTATTTCTCAGCCGAAAACCAATAGTTTTCTATAATATTATTATGCGCTTATTACACTCTTGCACTCACTGCGACTTAGACCACTCTTACTCAATACTACACATGTCACGTGTTACTCATTTAGCGTAGGGAGGGCGATGTAGGTGCCGCTACGAAACTGTACGGGTCACGTTACCATTCTCCACGGCGGCAACTACCCTGAAGATGGCAACAAAAATTCTAGTCGACAATCGAACCTTTTTAATAATGTGGACCAAACCCTCCCGGGTACTCCTCAGGCAGTTTGGAGCTTCGTGAATTATAACACGCCTCTGTTACTGTTTATAGCCTGATGTCTATGTCGTATAAGTAGTCCTTCCATTAGCTCCTCCTTAATATTTTGTGTGCAATTTTTATATCATCCATGCCGCCACGCCCCCATATTAGAATCCTTGGTTTGGTCACTGTTTTGAGATTTGTTACAGAGTACAAATTATAGAGCGCCGGTATCAGTGGCCTCGCTGGTTGTGGCTTAGGTCTGCGGCCAATCGCCTAATGAATTTGCTGGTTCGAATTTTGCCGGGGGCATGGAAGTTTGTCTCTTGTGAGGGTTGTCAGATAGAGGTCTAGGCGACGAGGTGATCAAGTACCAAAAGAAGTCCTACCGACTGTGGTGTGTCATTGTGTGTGATACAGAAACCTCAGGAATGAGGAGGCCATGACTGGCGTTGGGCCGCAGCGCTAACAAAACAAAAAAATAAAGGAGACTCTTAAATATTTATTCCGTCCTTGTTACTTGTTGTGTTTAAAATCCGTAAAATTTGGTTTAAAATTTTAGGTGTAAACCTCCACCGCTCTCCAAGGCCAAATAAATCACAAGTAACAAGCTTTCAAGTGACAGCAATATATAGGCTTAATTTTTATTTTACGAATTTATACTTTACTTAATATATAGTATAGTATAGTTCACCTCTCTGCGTGCCCCATTTATTTTAATGCGATAAACGATTTTCTTCTGTTCCCAGTTTTTCAATATCATGTCAACGGTGGATCAGATCTTATCACACCCAAGTGTAGACCTGAAATTCACTTGACATAAGCATTAATTTTGTGTAGTCATGACAGCTGTGTAATTTGTTAGTGTGTCGGATGTCGGCAAATTGAAGGTGGTGTTAGCCAGTGGCGTCGCAGTCCTGAACGAGGTCGCGAGGGGAACACTCAACGAAAGACGTTCTCAAAGCCATTACTCATCAACATATCAAAATGTAAAAATTTGTTGGAGAAGATCCCTCACTGCCAGTGATATGCACCAGTGCAGTATTAAAGAGACTTAAATGCCCTTATTGTCTTGTCCGCCTGTCAGCATATTCTGTGTGGCCCAATAGGTCTGTCGCTGTAAGAACTTTTAATTTTTTATGAGAAGAGTTTCCGCGTCTTTCCCAGTGGCCGAGTGGTCTAGGACGTAGGTCTGCGGCCTATCGCTTTCTGGTATTGCGGGTTCGAATCCCGCTTGTGGCACGGATATTTCTTGTTAGTGTTGTTTGTTGTCAGATTGAGGTCTCCGCGTCGGGCTGATCATTCGTTAGTAGTCAATATAAATATATTATTTGGCACACAATTACGTTTATAGTATGATTATAGGCCTATTTCAACGCGTTGCAAGACGGAAGAACGTGGGTTAAATTCCAGAAGGGAATATTGAGATTTAATTTTAACAAAATCCTTCCGTCCGCACTATAGCCCTGGAGTCGACTAAGCCTCTAACGGAAATGAGCACCAGCGGTATCTCATGGAGGGTAAAGGCAGCCAGTTCGCAGAGCTGACAGCCTTACCACTTTCATGTGCCGATTTTATAGAAATTCTGGGCGCATCAACTTCCTGGAACCTTACTGTCTGGCCAGCGGATTGCTTTACCTATGGACCTAATTTAACAGTAGACCAACAGCTGCAATAACCAATGGCAAGGCCAAGACTTATGCAAAGTGGATGTGCGCAGTAACCGCACTTGTACTATGTCCTAGACTTGAGTCAAGGTCTGGGGTGTCTTCCGTACTAGAAATCCGCAGGTCGGTATTTGACAAGCCCGATCAGACATACCAGAATGAGGTGACTTAAGACAAATAAGGAAGAATTATTTGGTACTAACTTCGAAAGAAGAAAAGCTTTCGAGGAAAGCTCATTTCTGAACCACTACGGTTCAGCGCCTTCTCATGCAACGTAAAGGTAGTCAGATCTTTCATGACGAGGGAGCCGATATTGCATGATTGTCCTTTAAGAAGCAATCTAATTGCTTTTTCCCATACGAAGTATATACAATTTTAATTTACGGAAGTAAATTCCTTGCACTGTATAACGCACAGTTGCAGGACCATGGGCTGTATAATCCTCACGACGCCTCGTTTGAAAGGAAACGCTACTTGATTTTGGTGTATTAGTTGTGAGATTTCTAGAGTTCCCACAAGAATCCGTGGCAAAATAACAGTGACAGAGTGCGTTAAAATAATTTGACCCGCATTATTAACCCTCAGTCCCAATTATATGTTAAGTGTTTCAACAAATCTACTGGCATTTGTTTGACTTACTTGCTCCATACTTACTTATTCCATGGAGCAGAGTCCTTCTTGAGAAGCTAAGCGGTTTTCAGCTAGTCAAGAAATTCCCCGCATTTATGGAACACGAAGATTCATTACCGCATTTACAATTGCCTGCCACCTCTCCCTACCCTGTGCCAGCTCGATAGAGTCGATGCCTCCACAATCCACTTCCTGAAGATCCATCTCAATATTATCCGCCCATCTAAGCCTGGGTCTCACAAGTGGTCTCTAACCCTCATCTTTCTCCACCAGAACCCTGTGTTCGCCCCACCTCTCCCCATACACGCTACATGTCCCGCCCATCCCATTCTTCTCGATTTTATTAACCGAACTTCTATTGGTTGAGGAGAAAGAGTTCATTTTGTACTTTTCTCCACTCCCCTGCTGTCTCGTCCCTCTTAGTCCCAAATATTCTCCTCAGCACCCTATTCTCAAACACTATCGGCATACGTTTCTCCCTTAATGTAAGCGACCAAGTTTCACACACTTACAAAACAACGGGCAAAATTATAGTTCTTTATTTTGTATTAATCTGTACATTTCTGGTCAGCCAACTGGAATGTAAAAGATTCCGCACCGAATGACAGCAAGCACTCCCTGACTTGCATTTGTTTGTCACTGGCCACAATTTAAAACTGCACTCCAAGAAGGCATATTTCAAATGACCTGATAGATATCTGTTTCGGAAATGATTTACTATGATGAAGTGCATGACCTGTGGCTATTCAAATGATATGTTCATGTTTAATACTGCGGAACGTATTGTGTTATGTTCATAAAAGTAACAATTCCCCCCTTCGTTTTTATGCGATGTAACAATGACAAATACGGAAATATGAATGGATTCTGATAAAAAGGAGCAAAGTGAATTTTTGTTTTTGTAGCAACACATTTTATTACCAAAATACCTGCAGAAGTTATCACATATGTTTGTCATAGTTTTACTAAGATATATATGTTTCAGTGCACATGGGCACCGACATGGAAGGAGAAATATCTTTGCCTAGTTACACACACATATATTTGGTTCTTGGCATTTTAGTGACGCCTGGAATTTGTGGTTAAAATTGACGTTTCGCTGTAGGATTTACAAATATTTCGCTTATAAAAATACCTACACATATATCGACGTTCCTCGAAATTTGTCAGTGCCTAGAACGACACGGTTCACTCGGCGAAGGGAATGGCGCCGTCACGAGTGACCGATTCGGAGGTTCTCGCGATATAGCAGAGGATGGAAGGCAAGATACTTCCCCTTCGCGTCGCGAGGACCAAGTTTTTCGTGAGGCAACACGTTAGAAGATAATGTTTGCCAAGGGCGCCAAGCACAATTTCAGCACGGAGATATTTCGGATCGCGAAGGTGATAGAAAGGCTTCAGCGAACCGTGTACGAACTGGAAGATTTAAACGGGACGCCGATTGACGGCCAGTTCTATTAGGAGGAAAACACTTCAGTTCGCGTCACGAGACGTACGGTCTATAAGATAAATAAAATATTGGGCAGGCGGGTCAGGCCTAGCATTTTAAAGTATCTGGTCCGCTGGATACGATTATGGAGAGAACTCGATTCCTTGATCCACGGATCGAGCCTGAAAGATGTACGACAATGTTCCGAAACACTTCTACGTGACGTTGTTTAGTAAAGCTTCGGCAAGCCTATATCCGGATAATACGATCGCAACATTCACGGCCGAATTGACGCGGCCATAGAACTGTGTACGAACGACAAATGGGAAGTGGGGTATGCGAATTTTTGTATCCGTATAACCAAGTCCGTTTAATACCTCGTCAGTCATCAGAGATACCACAGGCTACATATATTGCGATTTGATATCGCCGCAGTATGTGGGTAAAGCCTTGATCGTTGTCTGAGAACGTTTATTTATCCTTCACTGTCCGCTCAACACGTCTTTAATAATGTTTATTATTTGCCCGTCCATAAACGGACGATTAAAAATAGACGAATAGAAATCTTGAAACCGAGGGCAAGCTAAGTCTAAATCAAGAGTAGCAAGACGCCCACAAAGGTAGTCTTATATTTCCGGCGCGTTTCGGCATGGCGATATAAAATAGCCTCGTCAACATCGTTGCCGTACATTTTATAATTATGGTTCCCCCGTGCGGTAATACCTCCTTCAGGCGGGTCGCAGCGGGGCAAGAACAACGGCATAGTACCCTTCTACGCGACTCCGCTCTTTATTCAGCGGGACTACGGAATCGGCAGTTTTTTTAGAGGGCTTTGACGCTCAGGTTAAGCTCCTCTGGAGCAGTGACAAGGCCCTGGAGCGAGAGACGTTGCGCACCGGAGGCGATATCTTGACAGAATTTCCAAATCGTCCGACGAAAACCCTTGGGGTATAGACAGAAACGGCTCAAAATTTAATCAGTAATTTACGGTGACGCAGTCGAAAGCGGAAGAAAGAGAAAGTCGTCTAGCGGAAAAAAGACGGTAGGAAACCGAGGCATAAAAAAGAGATATCTTCTCATAATTGGCATCAGTCTCTATCCAACAGCCGCCAGCCACAGCTGTGTCTCTGAGTTCCGAGTGTGATATTTTGCCCCTAGACCCGTACAGGCGTCTGTCGTCCAGACGACCGAGGTGACCTACAAGCCCATACAGTCTGTGGAACAGAGCGATGTAGAATTTCTAATACCCACCGATAATGACACGTACGTCTACCTAAACATAAAGCTCTATATCCGAGGTACACTAACCAAGGCTGACGGGATAAATTTCGACAACACAGATTTTACGGCGGTAATAAATAATTTTTTGCACTCGCTCTTAATTCATAGTAGCATCTGCCTGAACTACGTGACCAAAACGCAGCCACATACCTGTATAACTACCATATTGACGTACGGCAGTGACGCCGCATACTCGCATCTGATAAATGCGTTCTGGTACCTGAATAACGATTACCTATTACCCTGCGACTTTAACGCCGCCGATACGAAAAAAAACAAAGTTTCATCACGCGATGGGACCTATTCGAGCTGAGCAAAGATGTCAAATTCTAGGTCAGATCCACAGCGACATCTGTACCGTACCGCTATAAATAGTCCCGGGCGTTCGACTGCAGATTAAACTCAGGAAGGCCAAGTCGAATTTCTACCTGATGAACAAGGATACGGAATCAAAGACGATTTTCATGTTTCTCGACGCCCAACTATTTGTCAACCGCGTCAAAGCTAGTCTGTCGCTCCTGTAGGCACACAAAGCCACTCTCGCCAAAGGCGCTCTCGCACGATATAATAAGACCAGGGATGAACTCAAGTCTTTCTCGTTTTCTAGTGGGGAGCAATCGCTGTCCATATACAGCGCCTTGTTGGTACCCATCACAAAGCGCCTCCATTTGACCATGGTGAATAACGCTGACTTTCTCGGCTCCGTGACGAAGAACCCTTATTTTTTCCGCACTATAATCGAAATTTTTCGCGCTGAACGTAAACGGGAAAAAGATACAACCCGAAGGTCTGTCCCTGTGCATAGATCACGAGAAAACACGCGTCTTGGGTTACAGGATGCTCTTCGAAGGATCGGGCATTCATCACTATAACTCGCGACTCTGGATATTTCACGATATGTATATAAAAATGTATTTCATGTTACTCTTCGACTTGACAACGGACCGAGGTGCCTCAGAGGGACATATGTCACACCTGGATAATGGCAATATCAGTATGGAATTGAAATTCAACAAGCTAATAACCGAAACTATCACATGTATATTTTATCTCGAATATCATAATTCCGTACGCATCGGTAACTCACGAAATGTCTCAATAGGTTTTAAAAATGGACACGACGCAGATATTTTACATGATGAGAGACGTGAAACCTTTCTTGGTAGTCTTCCCCTCCGACCTGTTACCGCGCTGTGTAACGCGAACCCGCACAATCATGATCAACGCCGATCCTGACACACAGAAGTTGCCTAGACATACATTTCCTGACAAAGTCGTCGAGTGACTACTCCTTCGATTCATACGGTATCGTAGCGCTCGTCCGCGGTATAAAATTCTTCATAAGACGCAACTATACCATCTCGGATTTCAAAAGGAGACAGTTGAAGGGCCTGACGAGTAACGTCTGCAGCAAATATTGCTGTCTATTCGCCCTCTACACGGACCGGGGTTCACCCCCAAACAATTTGTCAGACTATTTGACGGCGCGTCAGAAACCGACAGCTCGTTCCGTCCTTCGCGTCCGAATTCGGGAGGAGATCGCCGCGCAAATACGGCGGCTATGAATGCAGCTCCAGTTTTCTATAAAAGGTACGTAATTAATAGTAGTTTCGTCATTCTCAACTATAATGTCAACCGATATGAAGGTTGTAAAAGATTAAGAATTTTTGAAGTGGCGCCAGAATGAGATCATGTTCAAGGAACTCTCTGTGGTCGCCAAAATCGTGTACGAATCGTTCCGTTTCAACAGCCCATACGGCATGACGTCTCACGGCTCAGAAGAGAACGGGCTCAATTGGGAACACGGTCACATAGCCTACCACGATCTGTAGACGATCGTGAGCGAGGCGGTGGCCGGGTTCGCTCACCTCTACAGCTACGGCATTGCAAAATGCAAATTTCTCTCCGAATTGCTGTGGCGCCCGATTCCCAACCTACAGGATTTTAACTGTCCTCAGCCTAAATCTTTCAATTATAAACGCTGGTGCAGCCTGCTTTGTCACAAAATTGCCAACATTAATTGCGTCACCAAAACAGCTCATTCCCTCTACGATTGTTTGATGTATCACTTGCAGAAGAAATTTTATGTCGAATGCCCTAAAGTTATCATATGTCATAGGCCGAATTTGTTTCGGCTGTTTAAAACAGAACAGCCGTTAGGTTGCCCGATCACCCTGGGCTCGACAATGTCTGCTAGAAGACGTCGGCCCGACGCTACCGAAACGCTGTCGGCGGCGACGCCTAAACTCGTCAAGCCGCAAGAATTTGACACCTACATCTGCTACGTCGAGGCCGTCAATCTGCCATTCGTTCTGAAAAGGGTCCTGCTGAAACGCATCTTTTTCATCGACGAAGACAGGACCAAATACGTCTCCGTCTGATTCTACCCCACTCGAGACTACCAACTCCTCGTGGAATTCGGAGCCGCAAAAAAGAATGATTCTGCAATCCTCATTCTCGATGATTGGCAAGTCAACAAGGTGGCGGAATGTCTGCCTAGGATATTCGAGTCCATGTTCGGCAACGAGCAGTACGGATGCAAGGAGGGCAACTTCAGACTGAACACGACGGGAAGCTACAAGATCGCCAGTTTGTATCTCGATAAACATTACATCAGCCGGACGCTCGTCGGCTTGAATTATCTCTCGAAAATATTTCACGTCGTTCAAAGAGAAATGAATGTGTACACTCTTTCATTGTCCGACGTTTTGGCATATGTGACTGTGGCATTAACTTCGGATAATTATGTCGAACGCGCTCCTAACGCCAGTAAGTACATTATGTGTTCACAACTGTTTGAGGAAATGAAAACGACATATAAAAAAAAATATTGCACACTGTGTATCAACGAAATAAAGTATTGCAAAAAACAGCATAGCCGTTTAATCTTGCTTGCACTTATCCACAACTGATTGAAATAATATTTTACTTTAAAATAGCTTTTCTGTTGCAATACTTTTTGAATTAATATAGTAAGAAAATAAATCAATTTTTAATTTCAAATAATATTGCAAACTAAATTCATGTTCCACAACTATTTGTAATAATATTGTAACAAAATAAAATAATTGCTAACAAATAAACATGTGTCAGTTTGTTTTTAAAAGACGTAAGAAATACTTTCGACTTTCATTTCGAGTTGTGACGACGACGACGCGATGGTGTACAGACCTAATTACAGACCCGAGAATATAAGGCCTAACGACTATTTCCCTTCAGCGGGATATCGTACCCTATAACGCGCCACGATTATCTGGAAGGGCCCGAGATATTTAATCTACCATAACAAATATACTCGGTATTATATATAGATAGATAGATACGGCGAGCAGCTGGCATGGATCGTCGCCGGTACAGCCTCTGCCACATCACCTCTCTAATGTAGACGCGCGTGAGATCACCTGAAATGAATTATTATATTATTCCTTTGTCTCGTGATGGAAGATAGAACCAAATTGCTTCTTTCTTAAACACAAAAAAAAAGGGACGGACATAAAAATTCACTTACTCGTCTGGCAAAAAATACAGATAGAAAACTAAATAATATGTGCTAATATTAAAAACTGTAACGCACAATAAAATGCAAATGTTTTGAACAGAATTGTACTTAAAGATTATATAACAACCCGTCTTCAAAAAAAATTCTCTTCAGACTGCAGCAGATGCGTGATCGCCTGTAAATACATCCCCTAACTTTGGTACTGAGTTACTGTCTACTAGTTTTCATAACAAATATGACAGTAATACTCCCCTGTAACAAACAAAGCAGATGCACTTACCACACCAGGCTAGTCGGTATGCAGGCCGGAGTTCTTCCTTACAAAAAGATGGCCTCCGTTCGAATCCTTTCGCTTTCATACGGCGATTAATTTTTGTTCGCATACAACTTCACCTTGATCTTTCCAGGTGCAACGCGAGCGCGCGTGCATGATACCCACGCTCATCATGCATTCCGTTTCATCCTTATGCCGTTTCTTGCACTAAAGGCTTGTGTGGAATGATTTAAATTAAATAATCCCTTTTTTACACTTCAGTGAAGAGCTTCAAAACATGTTCCACTTGCGAGTGTACTTCTATTTAGTGAATGCAAAACTGTACTATAACATTACCTAGCGGCAGGTTTTCAAAAGTGAACACGCCAAAATTTTGAGAAAATTGTCTCTTTTTATTCTTCGGGGGCTCAATCACGTTCAGATCCGAAATCGTCCATAGTTCATGAATGGATACAAAGCACTGTTTTCAGTAAATAAAATTATAATTATTTCAAAGTGTACTTATTCCTGTTTTACACAAAACCATCCTATTACGTCAACATCTCAGAACGAGACTGCAGCCAATTTCAGTAAACAAATAACTCACATACATATACGCAAATTCTTACGCTAAACACTAGCGTAGAAAATTTTCCTTCGAATAACATTATTAATTGAAAAGTGTAACTGGACTATTCATCGCGCTGGCACAGTTGTTAAGATGCTGTACTACAATTCGGGAGGTTGCTTCTTCAATCCCAGCTGGTTTCAGTGGATTTTTCATTTGGCATAATATCCTTCCGATCGCACTATTCCCCGGGGGTCAACTCAGCCTCTAACAGATAAAAGTATCAGGAGTATTTCCTGGGGGTAAAGGCGGCCGGTGCGTAAGGCTGACAACCTTACCAACATCCTGTGTCATTTAGGAAACCTAAGTTCCTGGAAACGTCTGGGCTTTTCCAGGTCTGTAACGGGACCGATTTTAACTGGACAATCATGCTCCAATTCGCTTATGTCAAGTGATACTGCATCTGTCTTTAGGCACGCATTAACTTTCACACTCACCACATCCTTCCCAAGACGATGGCGAAATTCACTTATGACTATTCTTACATTAAAATCGTAAAGCCCGCCTATCATCTTGCGATGATCGCATCAAACCCACACTTTTTATGCTTACACATATAAGGGATGTCCAGCGTTGGCATCTCCATCCAAACTTCACGGAGCCATAGGATTAAGGCGGCCTGGGCCTAACACAGCTCATTACAGTGAAGTCACGCCTATGCACCTGGCCAAATATTACGTTAGGTGTCACGTGACACTTTAAGACAGGTATGGGTAATCCTAACAAACCTTACGGTGTCTTTAAGTTACGTCAGGCCAGGTTACAAGCCAAATATAAGATGTCACGTGACATCTAAGGATACATTACAAACATTACGGCGGCATTGATTTAGGTTTGGAGCGGCATTAAGTTAGATTCTGTCCTAGGGCGGCATTGAGTTAGGTTCAAAAGTGTGGCGGGAAATTAAATTCACGTTACTATAAGTCATGGAGGAGTAGGGTTAATTCAAATATTACGTTAAGTGTCACGTGACATCTTAGGGTAGCTTACGGCGGCATTGAGTTAGGTTAGGACCAGTGGCGGCATGAAGTTTGGTTAGGTCATAGTTCCAACGTCTCGCTCAAGTAGGTGTCACTCATGCTTCATAATCGGAAGGTCTCTGGGTTCCGTTCTTAGCCCGAACACTACCTGTCTTGAATGAATGTAACAGCTATCCTTTCCTTTCCAACACCTTACTACTGACAGTACCCACATGCGAATTTCCTAAACGATACAAGTGAATATAAAGTTGTCTGTCCGCACAATATGAAGACATAACTGGGAAGTGGTTAAAAAGCTCCATGCATTCTTAACCTCGGCAATAGATAGAGAAAAGTCGTTAGTTTCACACCTCAGCCGATTTCCCCCTGAAGAAGGAGTATTCGATACCCATTGAATGTGTAAATTGGTGGTCACAAACTAGGGCTTACTGGAGAAGAAAAAACCTCATGTGCCTCATAGGAATCGAACCACGCTTCTTCTGTATTCTAGCCCGTTGTGTGGTCGCTAAACCGAATACGTTGTTGAGGCTCTACTGAAAGATACTGTTGAGCATGGAACTGTAGGAAGTTGTGTTTTGAAGGAGCTAATATCACTCAAGCCAGTAATGAACTTTCCCGCATATTTTGGCACTCCTATCTCACTAATGTTTATTTGATCTCTTGCTGCTCTATGTCCTGAGATCTGGCACATAAGCACATATTTACGCTGCCATTCAGTATTTGACCTTTCCTCCCATTCACTCCCATTCCCTCAAATAAACTCTTTTCCGTTTTCATACTAAAAATGGAATGCTTTTTTGACAGTTGAAGTTCATGCAACTTGCCAAGCCTATCCTATACTCAGTCATTCGATCAACCAAATATCTCACGAAACTTGTTATTATAGTAAAAAAATTACATTTCTCTACAACATTTTCATCAGATTTTATGCTCAGCTTACAATAACAGTGTTGAAGTAGGCACCAACTTTCTTTTGAATTTTCAACGAAATCGATGACATTTTATATGTGCCAAGGTTAAATTGCTCCTGGACCCTGTGGGTCAAGCTTTAAAAATTTTCTTCTTTTCTCAACTTTTCGTTTTGTGTGATTCATTTAGGTTTTTAATAGCAACGGTCACGGATTTACCGTAATATGCTCATAAAATTCGGAGACACCTTTACCTATCTGCGCAGTCTGGTGTCAGACCTAATTTCCAGCCTTCTTACACAACATAACATTTAGATAAACCACATCTTATTACGTGGCTGAAGACGGCTGGTACTGGACGTGAAACGCGTCTCTGAACAGCCTCCATTACACTCCAGAATGGACCTGCTTTATCCCCACAATCGCAACAAATCTGTCTAATAAGATAAATAGACTATATACAACAACATTCTAAAAGAGGTGGCTAAAGCAATTACAAAAGCAAATCGATTATTGCGGAAATTATTCGCTCCAACAGAAATGAAGCCTGATGTGAATACTTTAGTGTATGTTTGTGCAGAACAATTTGGCAAGTCACGGACACCATGAGTCGCAACGCGGTTAGGTCATTGCAATAACTAAGCTGTTTGCCTTCGCAAAGTGCATTCAATGTTGTTTGTCATTCGGCATTGTAAAAACACAAGAGAAGTAAAGAAAACTTGGAAACTATATGTAAAATTATCCCTGTGTAGCTGATTCCGAAGGTTTAAACACCAACAACTCATCCACATTGGACAATTTTCCGAGTTATTTAAACTTAAATTCCATCCATACTATGGTCCCTGACATGAAAATTAGCCGCGAAGTAGATGGGGTCCCGTTTTGCAGAGTGTTTTCTTACCAGAATTTTATATATGGCTCTAACTTACCTTACGAACTACGAATATAAATCTTCAAGGCTCAAGAAATCTAAATCTATCAGCCAAATCTTCAAGGCTAAAGAAATTTAAATCTATCGGCTCCTTCTTCAAGACTCAAGAAATCCAAACCTATCGGCCCCATCTTCAAGCCTCAAGAAATCCTAACTTATCGGTCCAATTTTCAAGGCCAAAGAAATCCAAATTTATCGGCCCCAACTTCAAGCCTCAAGAAATTCAAACCCTTCGGTCACATTTCAAGGCTAAGGAAATTTAAATCAATCGGCCTCATCTTCAAGCCTTAAGAAATCCAAATATATCGGTTCTATCTTCAAGCCTAATAAATTCCAAATCTATCGGCCCCATTTTCAAGGCTCAAGAAATCCAAATCTCTCCGCCCCATCTTCTAGGCTCAAGATAACCAAATCTATCGGTCGCATCTTCAAGGCTCAAGAAATCCAAATCTATCGGCCTCATCTTCAAGGCTAGAGAAATACAAATCTTTCGGCCCCAGCTTGAAGGATAAAGAAATCCAAACCTATTGGCCCAATCTTCTAGCCGGAAAATTTTTTTTGAAAACCCGCCAGTCATAAAAAAACTCCCCACCCATACCTGTCTTGAGACGGCCACATGTATCTATCACCCCAGCACAGACTACTACCAAAGTTAACACATAACAGCCACCACGCAACTTCCACACAACATAGGCCAGTCTGCACTCGCAAACCTGACAAGTACATGTACTACGTTAAAAGTGCAATGACAGCATACATTTAAATAGTGATTCCATAAAAACACAAGACTTTGTCAGTGTTGCATGCAGAATCCAGCACCACAGTGACTATAACAACATACAGGACGCCTATTCTACAGTGATCTTCGTATACATAGGTGAATGTGCCAGGGCTACACACAGTATCCAACACCACAGCGACAAACACTTGAACCAACAAACAAGACGTCCAATCTACAGACCTCCAACGCCACACGTAAGTACCGCTCAGGGTACCCCAGATAGGGATCATGACACACCTACTTTTCCCCCTCACATAGAGTATTTTTTATCTTTTTCCCACAGATATGAGGCGTATATACCTGCTAATCGCCATCCGAACCACTCCTCCCAACCCGAACAACGGCAGTGCCCAAGGGGATTGACCCCCGCTCAAGATACCACACACGCACGTCCACCGCCTTACTTGCTCACACGCAGTTATTGTCTCATATATAATTTATTTGCCTGATGAAATCTCAACATCCGCCACGCACTAGCAATATTTAGTCCTTTAGTAATATGTAAACCTGATGATGGCATCCGAGTAGACCGAAATATGTCGTTTCATTAACACCTAACCAATAAACTATTAGTGTTTGACCTACTTTACCGTTTAACTTCACCCAAATCTATGGGTCTTATCTTCAAGCTTCAAGAAATCCAAATCATTGGCCCCATCTTCAAGGCTCAAGAAATCTAAATCTATCGGCCCCTTCTTCAAGGCTCAAAACGTACAAAACTATCGGTCCCATTTAAGGGGTCAAGAAATCCAAATCTTGACCCTAGAAGATGGAGTTGATATTTTGTCCCGAAGCGTCGGTAAGGAATTACTACTCCACACTTCGTAATGTCACAGAAGAGTGCAGGTGTAAAATAAATTATTTGAAAGTAAATGATGAACCCGTCGTTTTACAATAGAATTTCTGTATTTCATATTTCTTGTCCACAACATTAAATTCGGCTGATGTACCGGACTACACCACACCAGTATGTGCTGTCATACGTCGTATGTAAACTTGGTGAAAACCTCACGAGTTAGCTCAAAGAGATTCTGATAAAAAACCAAAATTTCGAAAAGTTTCGGGCATAGGATATAAATGTACAACAAATAAAGCCTAAGCATAGAAGTGAGGCGTTATCTATTTACACTGTATCGTTTAAGAATGTATTTATGTGTCCTTTTTTTTATTCTCGGAACAGAAAGCAATTAATTTCCTAAGCGGTTTTAATTTATGTACCTCTGTAATGGGGACGTGTACCGAGGCCTTAGCTCTTCCAAGTTGTCACATGGCGCGGGTTGGTAGTTGGTTACCAACGTTTAGGGACGACATATTTTCTATTTTTAAAGGCCACGCAGTCCAAGAAGGTAACTGAACGGTCTATGCAGACTCTTACGTTGCGTGCTGTCGCCTGTCACTTGTTTGTGTCAATGATTTTACGAGATGTTCTTCGAAAATTTGTGACTCTGCCTGGAGAAAAAATCTGGTAGGCCCACATAGAGAAAGGAAGGAAGGACGAAATAAAAAAATAAAAAAAGTGGAAAGGCTCTTTGGTTTGTCACTTCGCTGTTCCTTTCGTTGTTTTACTTCTTAAATGTTGTCTCAGTAATTTGATTCTCATGTTAGTTTAACGTTCTTTCAGCTGTTAGTCTTCCAGTTGGAAGTTCTGTAATCAGTTTTCTGGTTACTTCGATATTATATTAATTATCTGACGCCTTTTCTCAAAATTGGTTTCCAGAATTGGCTGGTTAGTTTATAGTTCGTTTGCTTTGGCTTTGTACTTCTCTTAATAGTTATATTGCAATTTCTTTGGTGGTTTTCCGGTTGGGTGAGTGGTTGTTTGGCTACTTTGCATGTAAGTTGGTTGGCTGAATGTTTACTTTGCAGTTCGTTAGAGAGGCTGATTGTTGATTTTGGAGTTCGGCTGATTGATTTAGTGGTTATTTTGCAGTTAGGGTGGTCTGCATTTCGGTAGATTGTTTGGATGATGAGTTTGTAGATTGGTTGAATGAGTGGATAATTTTCAGTTCGATTGTTTTCCCTTTGACTGGCAATTTCGCAGTTCGGTTCGATAAATGTTTACTTCTTTAATTGCCCTCGATTAATATAATAAAATGGTAATGAACAGTGTAAAAAGTAACTGCGAAGGTAGAGTAGAACGTCATATGAGTGCAAATCAGCATTTAGTGGTGCTCACACTACAGGCCGGATGTCACTGGAAAACCCACCGCTTTCTCGTAAATAATAATGAAAAAAAATTTTGGGAAAACTTCTTAAGGAATTTGAATAGGCTGCTGATTGGACGTCCGACGAACCATGTTTCGATTCAAGGCAAAAGCAAAAATTGTATCCCCTCTTCGAAACGTCCACACCGGCCCTGTGTTCCTCCCAGTCTACTATTCAATGGGTACAGGGGGATTTTTTATTGAGTGTAGAGCGGAAAAGTAAATGAAACTAAATAATCAGCCCCACCTAGTGTCGAATTGCAGAATGCGTGAGCCATATTCACCAATATCCATACGAATTAATGTCACGCACATGGACAAATTTTCACATATTTGTCTTCAAGTTTTTCAATTCGTTCACAGTAGATAAGAAGAATTTCCAATTAATAATTTGTTTCTATAGTATCTTATGTTATTAGGTGCCACAGCACCCAGCTGGCCAGGTCCTCCTCTTTCACGAGGTTTCTAGATCACACACAACGTCGCACCACAGTGGGAAGGAATCCTCTGGACGAGTGATCAGCTCGTCGCAGAGACCTCTACTCGGCAGCACACAAAATACACAACAGACAAACATCCATGCCCACGGTGGGATTCTGCGACTCTGAGCAGGTGAGAGGCCGCAGACCTACGCCTTAGACCGCGCGACCACTGGGTCCGACATTTCTCTAGTATAGGGCCTCTAAATTCTCTCTATTCTAACATAAGCTCAAAGGGTTGTTGTGGAGGTATAGTTGTAATATTCAACATATTAAACAAAGCAAGGGAGATGGATTGGGAAAGAAATGTAGAAAGGAGAGCAATGCCTACAGGAAAAGCGATGGGAATAGAAGAGTTGAAAGACGTAGAAGTAGAAAAGAGTTTAGCGTTAAAATGGATGTAAGACAAATTCTAGTAAGATGGAAGGGTGTGGAATGGATTTGTTTGTATCAGCACAGGGACCAGTCTTGGGTTCCAGTGAAAGCGGCAAAGAATCTCTGGGATTTATGCAAGGCGGGGATGTTTTGACTGGGGAATGTCCGGTGACTCCACATCTGTAGTGTATACCTTGACATTTCCTCCGAAATTTTGATACCAAACTATCAGACTACACGTTGTCATAGCAAAATATCCTGATGCCTAAATACCCAAATATAACAACGCTGGGAAGTTTATGTGCGATACGCTTCGCTCAGTCGCCATGCTGTTGTTTAGATTATCGCATCCACACTCTGAGTTCTTGGCGCCAACAATTTGCATGAAATTGAAATGGATTCTTGATGTCTGTGTCAAGGTTCTGAATGGGCCCTAAGGCTATAGTCACTTTGTTAGTGATGTTCACAACAGTATTACATGAATCACTGTGCTGATGTCCTTAGAGGTGTTTGCCATGGTTCACTGTGTCAGTTACGTAAAACAGTGAAAACGCAGTGAAACCAGAAACGTAATAATGAATTGCCACTACAGCGGGGAAATTATAGCACTGGTGGAATTCCAAGAAATTGATTCACTTTGATTAAACACATCGAGCAACGCTAAAACCACAACCAGAAATCAAACCGCCGTGGTTACAACCATGAACCAAAAAATATGCCGTATCACATTCAAGAAGAAGTAATATTCGCTGTGGACAAATCCCACAAAACTAACACTGACGTGGTGTGAGTTGTGAACAAAAATGCATTCCGCCAGCACATCTGGGAAACAAAAATTCAGCACCATAATTTGATGTACTTGTTGAAATTGTATGTGTGTGTGTGTGTGTGTGTGTGAGGAAGTGGGTTGCTGTTAGAAATGAAGATGCAGAGTTCTTCTGTAATGGAGAAACTGACCTCTACATGTTATTTGTATAAATGTCGGGCTTCAAAAGTCAAATTTCAGATAACTCACAAATTAACGTCTGAAGAAAATGATGTAGGCCTGCTTTACAATATTCTCAATAAAAACAACTCTTCAGATGACCTAAGGCAGATATTCTTGAAGGCCAATTTGGCTGGTTCTGGTGGAGTCCCAACATTAGCAGTAGGTGTTTGGCTGCAGGCGACATCGGGTTGATTCTGACAAAAGTCGCGGCCAAACAAGCGCAAATCATAGCAGCGAAGATGGCAGGAAATCTCCGAAAGTGAGCCACAAACTTTCGAGGGGTGAGACAAATTGACATAATTAATAAATTTGCTTCCAATATGAGGTTGTGTGTTATGACATCAGGTGGCCATTCTGGTGGTTGCGAAAGCTCATAAGAAACTTGCATCCTCTATTTTATATCCTCAAGATGTAGGCATAAATTTTCTCTGAATACGAAGCCTGGTTATCCCCAGGGGCGATCCACACGCTTTGGGCAAGAGTAAAATCTCTTGTTCATGCCCGGAGTCGCAGTACGTTTACGATTATAAAAATGATATGAAATGATTTTCTGTGAATCTGAATAGAGACTGAATTCTTACATGCTTTCAAGTATCAGGGTGGTTAATTCTGCGATTAATGGATAGTGATTTGGAAATGATTAGGAAGGAAATATCTGTGGCCAAATTGAAGTATTATCAAGGCACTGCCTGGAAGACCTTAGAAAAACTACGAATATCTCATTCAGAAGAGTAGGTTGTTAGGAAAATTTTGACATTAGGGCTTTAAGAATGCAAACAGGGGTGTTAGACACTTCACTGGATCAATCGGTATCTTAATTCGTCGGCGGAGTGGTAATTTATTTTATGAGCTCCTTATAAGAGGTAAATTTGTCCCATGTTTAGATAAGCAGTGCGTCATTAAGCCACATGTAAATACACCTACATCCAGTCTTAAACTCAGCGCTGATAAAGATGAATGTTTACCTCCGGAGCAATGACCTCTTGGTATTCATAAAGAAAGAGGTTCAATTAGTAAGTGTATTTAATTGGGTAGTAACTGATTCATTAGAAAGTTACTGACAGTCAACCACCGACATAGGTGTACTATTTGCTTATGGGCGGTAGCGCTAAATTGAATACTGTAACTTTTTGAACTAATTAATTGTAACTTAAATTATAAAAGGTGTTAATTCATTAAAAGAACTAGTGGAAAAATATTTAGTAAAAATGATACTATTTCCATTGTTGTGAAAAATCGTTTTTTTTTTAAGTTTCCTCTTGCCAACTTTCTACAAATCCAAGTCCAGACCTAGAGCATGTTATATTCAAACCTGTACACGCTCCATGTTTCGTGCAGTAATAGGATGTATAACATTTCTAAAAAGATCAACAAATGCTCTTGAGTGTATAAATGTAATTTTCTTACAGAGTAACCACCAGCATAGTTCGGCCCACTCATTTGGCCATCTTCAGGGTGGTGAGAAAAGGCGTACAATTACAATTAAAATATTTGGATTTATTTCGATAAATTAGTATTGTAATAGAATTTCTGTAAGTACCACCCTGCAGATGGTCATATGGGTGGCCGAGAAATGTTGGTGGTTAGTATGTAATAACATTACGTTCATACACTTAAGTGTCTTTGTTGTTATTATAGAAATTGTATACATTCCAAAACGCCCAGACCTACAGCACGTTGCAGTATGTTTCTATCCTCAATGTCCTGCACAAAAAAATAACAGACTTTTCAACACACATTTGTGCCTATTTCTTAGTAATTAGTAATTTCATTAATCTCGAATGTAAAGCGAGAGACGAAATGATATTTTGACCTGAATTTAGACGTATGGACAAATAAGAAAATAAATTTTTTTTTTGTCTTTTCATTTTCTTTTTTTGTATCCCAAAATTTTATGTTATTGCCAATTGAAAAATTGTTATGCGGTATTTGAGAAGAAGATGTGTGTAGAAACTCTGTGAGGTATTGGAATATTTGCCAAACTCTTTTAATTTCAGAACGTCGGTCGAAAATTGAACATTTTCAGTAAAATTTATAGCAATAAACAGGGCATTTGTAGAATTAGAGTTTCTTTAATTGTGTACCGCACCTATTAATAGAACGCAAAATGCTACCTAAGCTTCTTTCAATGCTCATAATTTCTTAAAACACGTATGGCAAAACATGGTACTGTGTCAGAATTTGATTACATTTACTGTCACATGTCTATCAACAAAGGCAGTGTTGCTCTATGTTTTCCAATATTACTATAATACAAAATTTCTTGGCACGGAATTTCGTGAGCGATAGAAGAATGCAGAGCTAAATAGGGGAGGGGCCTATATGAGCGTTTGCTCCTTACCAGCTAGTTAATTTAATTCTTAAGTTGATTAATTCTAAGTTTTTAGTTGGATTTTTATTCGGTCACTTATTACTGTTATGTTTCCGAGGAAGGTGCATTGAAGTGCAGACATACACAGAACCAGTTTCGGTTAAGTGGTGGTATTAACATAAAAGCCAGACGAAGAATAACGTCCAAAGTAACAAGGATTTTTAACATCTAACCTGAGAGAATGGAGCTTGTAGAAATATGTTTCATAATTTATTTGCTTCAGACATAGACAACACGGTGAAGAACGCATGTCCGTTGATGCCAGTGGATTAATCTTGCTCATTTGTACCTATCCTACGAGGTAATGAACTTCTTACCTCATTCTTTTAGCAACATCGTTTACGCAGAAAGATGTAAAACAAAAGACGGCGTATAATTGTCAAATTAAAAAAACTCTTAATTTAACTTCAATTTAGACAAGCTACTCTTTCACAAGTGTGCAATCGACTAGGCAGGGATAAATAATGCTGCATTTTGGGATGTGCGGTATTCTTCGATGGTAGAACGTTACTGATGTTTCATAGGAACCTGAAGCCTGAATCGTAAGAGTGTGTAGGCTCAGATTAGAGAGCATCGCAATTTGTAGGAACCTCTGACGTCACAGTTCACGCGATTTAAACGAACATGGCGGCGCGGTCAATGACCTATAGACTGGAAGTGATGTCACATGTAAACAGAGATGGCGGCCGACATTGTCCCAGGTGGTCACGTGATTTAAACAAACAGAGCGGATGACCGAATTTCGGCAGACAATATGGCGCCTAACCTAACTTTAGCCTCTGATACGTAAACAAATGACGCAGTATGTAAAGAATTATGTCGGACGAACTTGCCACAGGCGGTCACGTGGTGTAAACAAACATGGCGGATGACCTAATTATCCCATACTCTATGGCGCCTAACCTAAATTTAACCTCTGTTATGTAAACAAATGACGTAATATCTAAAAAAATATGGTGAATGGCCTAATTTTTGCAGACGGTATGACGCCTAACATAACTTTAACCTCTGATATGTAGACAAATATGGCAATTGTCACATGATGAAAACAAGCGATATAGAATGTAAAAAATATGGCGGATGACCTAATTATGGCAGACAGTATGGCGCCTAACCTAACTTTAACCTCTGTTATGTAAACAAATATGGCGATGGTCACATGATGTGAACAAATGACGTGGTAATAAACTAATATGGCGGATGGCCTAATTATGGCACACAGTATGGCGCCGGCCATTATTTTGAATGAGGACTAACTTTAATGCCCGCCATTTTGAATGTGCGCCAATTTTAAATTTGTTCTAACACTAGTCCGCAATTTATTTAATATGGCTACCGGCGCGATACTTTTAAAATTTGTTCTAACTGACTTTAAGTTTGAATTGGCGCTTACCGCCATTTTCTGTGAGCGCCATTTTTTAATTTTTTCTAATCTAGGTTTAAGTTTGAATTGGCGCTTTCCGTCATTTTCCAATACGGCTACCAGCGCGGTACTTTTAAATTAAACCGAACTTCAAAGTCCACCGTTTTCCAATATGGCTACCAGCGCGGTACATCTAAATTAATCCTAAAATTAAAGTTCGCCAATTTCCAATATGGCTGCCGGCGTGGTACTTTAAAATTAAACCTAATTTTAAGTTTGAATTGCCCCTTCCCAATATGGCTACCGGCGCGCCTGTTTTAAAAATTGTTTAACATAACTTTAGGTTCGAATTGGCGCTTTAGATTATGGCGGCCAGCGCGCTACTTTATAATTAAACCTAACATTAAGTCCCACCATTTTACAATATGGCGGCCAGCACGCTAACTTTAAATTAAACTTTATACGACATTGTGTTTCAAAAAACAGTTGGCTGAAACGGTTAGATTCCGGACCCATAATTGAACTATTCTAGGTTCGAATCCTGCGGCTTTAACCATCTATTTTTTAAAGTATCCTACCAAATGTATTTTGTAAAAAGGAAATATAAATAAAGACACACAATTTACATTACACAAACACATACAATGTAGGATAATTATGATTACAATTAAAATACAATTACAAAGATTATAACATAAATGTACGCAACGTAGGCTATTAAATCATCACACTTACAGGTATTTAGTAGCTAGAAAAAAGCGTGTTTTTGTAATGCATATTGCAAATTCAAGTTTCTTTTGTAAGACCAGATGCTATTTAAATATTAACTAACTTTTATATAACGGTAGCGAATGGTTATTCACGTTAAAGTGTCAGCAAGTAATATATAGTTCAATATACTTTAGATGTATCGAATTCAGTGTGTGACGTAATAGCTCACTGTACTGAAAAGAAGGTCCATTAACAATCTAGCCCATACAAAACTGAATAATTACCGCTGATTTACATCTTACTCAAAGTTTAAAATTTTGCCGGTTCCTACATATCTTTACGCTACATTGTGAAAGTATTTCATTTTTAAAAGCGATTAGTAGATAGTCATAACTTTTACCACCGGTAGTGACGTCGCAGTCACGTGGTGCAAAAAACATGGCGGCGGGGTCAATGGCCTCATGACGTCAAACGTAAACAAATATGGCGGCCGACCTTCCCCAGGCGGTTACGTGGTGTAAATAAACCTTACTTTAGCCTCTTATATGTAAACAAATGACGTAATATGTCAACAAATATGGCGACCGACCTTGCCCCAAGCGGTCACGTAGTGTAAATAAACCTCACATTTTCCTCTTATATGTGAACAAATGACGTAGTGTGTCAACGAATATGGCGGATAACCTTGACCCAGGCGGTCACGTGGTGTAAATAAACCTAAGTTTAACCTCTGATATGTAAACAAATGACGCAGTATGTCAACAAATATGGCGTGTGACCTAATTATGCCAGACCGTATAGCGCCTAACCAAACTTTAAACTTGTAAACAAATGACGTAGTACGTAAACAAACATGGCGTATGACCTACTTATGCTAGACAGTATGGCGCCTAACCCAACTTTAGCCTCTGATGTGAAAACAAATATGGCGCTTGTCACATGATGTAAACATATGACGTAGTATGTAAACAAATATTGCGGATGACCTATTTATGCTAGTCTGTATGGCGACGGCTAAGGCGGGTGACTTCATTCTTGTAGTCAGTATGGCGCCGGCTATTATTTTGAAAGAGCGTTAAGCTAACTTTAAGGTCCGCCATTTTGAATGAGCGCCACTTTTAAATTTTTTGTAACCCACGTCCACCATTTTCCAATATGTCTAACTATGCGGTACTTTTAAATTAAACCTAAGTTTCAAGTCCACCATTTCCAATATGGCTAGCAGCGCGCTAGTTTTAAAATGTATGCAAAATTTAAGTTAGAATTGGCGCTTCCCAATATGGCCACCTACGCGGTACATTTAAATTTGTTGTAACTTTAAAATCCGCCATTTTCCAATATGGCTTATAAAGCAGTAATTTTAAAATTGTTCTAAATTAACTCCCCAATTTTTCAATATCTTTTCCTACGCGGGACTTTTAAATAAAAATTTATAAGACTTTGTGTTTCTCGTAGAGCTGGCTGAAGAAATAAGATTCCGGACTGCGTTTGATCTACTTAAGGTTCGAATCCAGTGTCTTTAAACAACTCTTTTTTAAAGAATTCCGGGTATAAAGAAAATAAATACATAAAATTTCCATTTATAAAAAAGTACAAAGTAAGATTTTTACGTATGTAATTAATACATTTGGTATTCCATAATTTATTACCTAACGTCTTACAATATCGTTGCTATAGCACGCTACTTTTAAACGCGGGAGCGGGCAAGACAACAAATTCTGGTATTTCTCTCGGGGGTGAGCAGGTTTGAACATGCAGCAGAGCTAAATTCGGAGAACAGGGTGCTGCTCCCCAGGCAAAACCCATTAACATTCCTTTAGAAAGATAATATCACAAACCCTCTTAGACACCTGTACACGCCTCAGGCCATATCCATTAGTGTTGGAAGCCCACTTAGCGGTTCTAATTTTCACCCCCTCAGGCCAAACCCATTAGGTAAAGATCTCAAAAGCCACTAGGGGTGAAATATAAATTCTCGTACGCGACCCCTACTGAAATATTATGAAATCTGCTTCTGCATTGTGAAGACCTCTGCTTCATTACCAAGTGTGCTTTGTCAACGGTACTGTGTTCGACACCAGTCTTCGGAACTTGTTGCCTGCTGCAGTCTTCGTTTAATAATGCATTTCAAATAAGTGGTATTATTACTAATCAAAATATAATGGCCAAGAAAATGTTTCTTGGTAGGGAGACAGGTATTCCACCTGCTCAGACCCCCTCTGAAAGCAGGGTGGAAATAGCCTCTACTAGTACGAACCACCCGTTGCGGAACAGCTACCCTTTATGATTTTGGTTGAGACCTCAAAATCTTCTCCAAAATTTAATGCGAACGGGCATAGTCTGCTAATCAAGTTTAATTCACCGGTAGAACAGCAAAATCGCGGTACTTATCTAAAGCACTGACAAAATACCTAGTCAATGACGTGCAGGATAGAGATATGGTGGACTTGAGAATCCACAATAGTGAGAACATGGAGGATGAAGTGGTTGGTATTAGTTTGTGTCGCCGAGACCAGCTTAAACCTGATGTGGTCTGGGCTGTACTCGGGAAGATAATTCAGAGCAATGCAAGATTTGTGCTCAGTGACCGTCTCGAAGTACAACTGGACAATGTAAGGATGCCTGCTGGTAACGGCAGAGTCAGAACGAAGGGGCGTTCATTGGATGTGATGAGTGTTATTAAAAAGTGTATCGTTACAGTGAAGGCGGCTGTCAATTGTTTAGCTTACGCGCTTATATCGCTATGGCTCGTGTTAATGGTGACCCAAAGTACAAATCATATAGTAACGTTAGAGGCTTCAAAAAAAGTGTTGAAGTTATCCTGAAGGCTTCCGGTGTGAATCTACCTAACAGCGGAGGTTTTGAGGAATTTCGGCAGTTTCAAAACAAACTTTAGGATTGCAACAGTATTGTTTTTGACGGTTGGAACCCCGATAGGGCCATGTTTAGTAGAAAATCAAGTTCGGCTAAGAAATTACATTTACTATATGATCGGGACTATGAGCACTACAATGTAATTACCAAACTTAAGGGTGCTATAACGAAACAGTACATATGTAGCGGGTGTGATACATTATACGACAATACGCACAATTGCGACCAAGTTTGTTCCCTGTGTACCGCTACACCACCTTGTACCAAGGGTCAGAACAAGCATTGAAGTACATGCAACAGACGGTTTCTCAGTGAGAAAAGTTTTCAGAATCATTTAACACTAAAAGTGAAAGACAAGATAGTTTGTCAGTGGAGACAAGTATGCCGAATTTGTAGTTATTCGGTAACAGCTGATTCGAAGCGTGAATGTTTTAAGAAATGTTGTAATATTTCTAATAAGAAGCAACCTTCAGACCACTTTTTCTACGTGGTTCCACTGAAGCCTAGAAGGTTGTCGGACAAGTTTTTATACGTTTTTCTTTGTTTGATACGGAGTGCACACTAGACCTTGAGAAGCGTGATGGGACTTTCGAACATGTACTGAACCTGATATGTGCTCAGGAAATGTGTTCTAAATGTGAAATCGTGGATGATTTCAGTGTCTATTGCGAACACTGTTGAAAGCGTGTCCATACGTTCCGGCAAGACCCCGTAGGTAAATTTATTGTCTATCTCCACCAGTCCCGACCATTCGCGGTTAAGGTTTATGTTATTTTACACAACTTTCGCGGATACGACGCACAGTTTCTTCTTGAAATGAGATGGTCCCCGCAATTGATAATGGACGGTAGCAAAATTCTTTGTGTTGTTGTGGAGAATCTCCACTTTCTGGATTCAAATAATTATTTGCCAATGAGTCTAAAGAGCATGCCCAAATCATTTCATCTCACATGCAAGAAGGTGTACTATCCCCACTTTTTCAACACTGCCAACAATTTAGATTATGTGGGCTCTCATCCCGAAACCAATTTCTATGGGGCAGACTTTATGTCTGGTGTTGAACGAACCCAATTTTCAGCCTGGTATGAGTGGGTTAAAGATAAAATTTTTAACAATAGGGAGGAACTGTTGGCTTACTGCATAGATGATGTTAATGTACTGAGGCAGGCATGTTGTGCTTTTCGGAATTTGTTTTTGAAGTTGGTCAAGATGGACCCCTTTAGACAAGCCTTTACAATATCGTACATATGCAACAAGGTTTTCCTT
>Ga0131853_10003955_pt1 | contig 26594 bp, 19 predicted proteins | sample TergutLab28metaG_FD_92764 | JGI IMG/M metagenome (GOLD analysis project Ga0131853, IMG submission 92764) | Labiotermes labralis P1 segment gut microbial communities from Petit-Saut dam, French Guiana - Lab288 P1 (version 2) (version 2) | ecosystem: Host-associated > Arthropoda: Insects >... | reverse complement strand
TAAAGTGATCCCGTTACAGGCCCGGTGTGGCCCAGAGGGTGGGTAGAGGTATAGCTCTACTCTTCCATGACCGCGGCATTAGAAGGGGGTGAGTGGTCAGCAGCACGCCCCGGCCGCACTTTATCCCCGGGAAAGACCCGGTACCAATTTTACAGGAGGCTGTGTAGGCCCCAGGGCCGGTCTGGACAGGTGCGGAAAATCTCACCCCCCACCGGGATTTGATCCCTGGACTGTCCAGCCCGTAACCAGTCGCTATACCGACTGAGCTACCGGGCCCACATTTTGAGGCTGAGGACCGACTAGAAACCTGAATTACAATACAGGCAGAGAATCAGAAGAATCTTGACAGTTGATACGTGAAGCTGGTAAAAGCGAAACTGGCAAACCCTGAAATACAGGAGGAGGAGAGGGAGATGAAACGACTGTTGGTATCCGCCTGTCATACAAGAGTCCTGGCTTTGTACTTCGACAGGAGTGGGCCAAAACTTAATTTGGGATGGACAAAAAAACCCCTTCCCGACCCACTATAAACACTCCGCTGTTGTAAAGCGTTGGAATCTGTCGGTAACCAACTTGATAACCTTTCAAAACCAGCGGTTACCTTGACCTACTGCCAGATTTAAAATTAAAAATTTTTACGTTCTGCCCACACATTATATTCGTTTGTTTTGTGTGCATCTCAGAACAAACATTGATTATTTCCCTACACAGCATTAACTGATTGGTTTTTATAACAGAGAATTAACTCTTTACAGCCCAGTGGTTACTATATGTACCGCCAGGTTTAATGTTGAAAATTGCTACGTTCTGTCCACACAGCGTATTTATGTGTTTTATGTGTACGTGTATCAGAATAAACAGCGATTATTTCCATATGCAGCGTTAACTGAGAGTTTTTATTACCCAGATGGAGAGTGTTTACTGCGCGGTACGATTTGAGTTGAATAAAACGAACTACGTTTCCAGTTTACAGGAATAATGGCGACGGATTGGGATGACGTCATAAAGAAATTGTAACAGGCGCCCTAAAATACAAAGTTTTTAAGGTAGATCTGTTTCCCTTACCTCGGGGATTTACTTTGCTGTATTTTGTGTTTTTTATTTTTTATTTTTTGCTTGCTAATAGACGCCTGTAGGACACGTGTATTCTAGATGAATGTGTCCGTCCGTCTGTCTCGCTAGACGCTAACACAATGCAGAAGGTGTAATGTCAATATTAACCTTTTGGAATTATTTTTTTAATTTTAGCACATCCTGTATATAAAATGTGAATAATACAGAGCCAAACATGTTTTAGAATTATGAAACAAACTGCATTTTGAAGAGAAAAAAAACGGAGAGTATATACCATATTTAAAATATTCGGTACCTATATTTGTTGAATAAATTTATAAAATGCAACTTTGGAAGTTAGCGGTGCGGTACGTCAACTATAGTTGACATTAGATGTCTAAAGGTTAACATCACGTGTTTCTTGACATAGTGTATAAACCCCACTCTGTTTGTAATATGTTTTCTTTTGGGTAATTCCCCGGCGTCTGACTTCTAATAGCCGACGTTTCGGAACCCTCTATCAGTTCCATCGTCATAGGCAGGTGGATGAAGTATGACAGGGGATGGGATGCGTGGTGTATTTATAACTGACAGGGTTCTGGCAGGCTGGTGGAAGAGCCTATGGGAGGCGAGTGACCGGATGGGGGCGGGTAGGCGTCGGCTATTAGAACTCAGACGCCGAGGAATTACCCAAAGAAAACATTACATATAGAACACGGCGAAAGCTTAAAATCAAGAACCCACTCTGTTTGCTACTCACGACCATATTGGTTTTCCAGTACTATTGACGTGTTGTGGAATTTCTGTTTTCTGTAGCTTGCGCATTACAGAAACTATTACTGGTACTTGAAATAAATCCAGTTTTCTTGCTGCCTGCTTCTCTACGCATGTTCTAAGTAGCGTGTTAGGACCGTGATATCTGGGGAATATTCGTGACCCACACTTTTTTTAAGAGATTTATTGCACAGACAGTAGAGACAGCGTGTACAAGGATAAATTACATAATTGTTCTTGTAACCAATTTGAATAAATATTTGCAGTATGGTACAAGTGAAACTGAATAATGTGTATATATAAATATAGGTGAAAATAACGGAAGTGAAAAATTATTAACCCCCCCAAAAAACACTGCGACTTCTGGTAAACTAATTAACCTTTAGACGCCTAATGTCAACTATAGTTGACGTACCGCACCGGTAACCTCTAAAGTTGCATTTTATATATTTATTCAACAAATCTAGGTACTGAATATTTTAAACATGGTATACACTCTCCGTTTCTTTCTCTTCAAAATGCAGTTTGTTTCATAATTCTAATGTATTTGGTTCCTGTATTATTCACATTTTATATACAGGATGTGCTAAAATTTAAAAAAATCATACGTTTATGTTTATATTTTGTGTATAATTTAGTCAGGTCGGTTAGAGTATAATTCCCTACTTGTTGGACTAGGGAAGGGGGGGGGGGTGTGAAGGGCAATGAGAGAATAATTGTCAGTAGGGCGGTGGATGAGAACGGGGATGGGCTGGATGTGTAGAGAGTTGTGCAGTTGGGATGTGGGGGTATATCTGGAATTGTTACCGATGACTGAGACATTTAGACACCCACACTTTACGTAGTGAGACTTAACAACAATAATGTATTAATGACTGTTCAAACATATTTGTGTGTTTGTTTGTGACGTTCCGGCAGCCTCGTCTTTTGTGCTAAATCTTACAGACAGAAATATAAGAAATTTTTACCTTCGCCATATTAGTAACTGTCGCTATATATACGTATTTAATATACATTTTCTTATCAGTGCGTGTGATCTGTATGCACTATAAATGGTTATCGTCACAATTTGCAATGCTGTTTATATCGTATGAAAGGTAAGGCAAAAATGTTAACTGCCCTTGTCCACGTCATGAAGGCATGGGCGAGGAGTTGGGGTTTAGCTCCATTCATTCTTAACCTTAGCGCTACATGAAGGTGAATGGTTAACCTCAACGTTCCGGCCGCTTTATCCTCTCGAAAGAACCCCGGTATCCAGTGAACAGGAGGCTGGTTGGACACGTGGGCAGGTCTGGACATATCTTAGAAGAAATAAATATCTTCCCTGATAGGATTCGAATCCCGGTCCATCCGGCCTGTAGCCTAGTCACCATACCTACTGCGCTGTTCCGGCTGAGGTGGTGCATTTGGTTGAGGCACTGCGCTACAAGCCGGAAGGTCGCGAGTTAGATTTCCGATGACATAATCGGGTGGTAGGACTGACAACCCTACCACCTATGTGTGCCGATGTCTCGAAATCTGGCAATATCAACCTCCTCAAGCCCTCAGGTCCTGTCAAGGCGTGTTACAGGGATTGCTTTAACTTTTGCTTGTATTTATATGTATACACGCACAGACACAAACGAAACTAGTTATAACGACATCGGTTTATGCGACACCCCGTCTATAACGTCAGATCATCTGCGTTACCAATTAATTCCTCGCTGTTAAGAGTAACATTATACTCCCCGGTTATAACGACATCGGTTTATACGACACCTCGTCTATAGCGTCATATATTCTGCGGTACCAATCAATTGCTCACTCTTAACCATAATATTATTCTTCTCGGTTATAACGACACTCGTTTGTAACGAAACAGAATATTCAGTTCCATTCCTGACAATAAAATCCGATTTCGACTGGTATGTATGTATGTATGTATGTATATATATATATATATATATATATATATATATATATATATGTATGGGGACCGCGGTGACACAGTGGTTAAGATGCTGTGCTACAAATCGGAAGGTCGCTGGTTCGATCCCAGATAGTGTCATTGGAATTTTTCACTGACATAATCCTTCCGATCACACTGTGGAACTGGGGTCAACTCAGCCTCTAACAGAAATGAGTACCAGGGGTATTTCCTGGGGTAAAGGCGACCAGTGCGTAAGGCTGACAACCTTATCACTATCCTGTGCCGTTGTCATGAAATCCGGGAACCTTAACTTCCTGGAACCCTCTGGGCCACTCCAGGCCTATAACGGGACTGCTTTATCTTTAATCTATATACATATACCGGGTGTTTCACGACTTGTGCACATTACTGCAGGAGGTGATTTCCTGGGTCTTTGTGATCAAAAAAGTTCTTATAAACATGTGTCCGATTTTGGACGGTTTCGAAGTTATGACTGCTTGAAACTTAGAATAGAAGGTAACGATTATTGACAATAAATGGAAAAAATAATAAACCAACATAATACATGATACATTTAAAGTATACATGTAAAGTTAACTTCATGAAATTACCTTTCATTTGAACTGATCTGTACTTAGAACTGGTTTTCGAAAGTGCCACGGCCGGCCGCAACACAGGCTGCCGCTTGGTTGTGAACTGCGCGGGTTGCTCTTTGTAGTTTCCGCTGCCTGTTTCTGTTGCGGTTTGCGGCATCCAAAATGCGACTGAGCAATTCATCTCGCGTTACCACCTTCACACTGTAAACCAGTTCTTTCATCCATCCCCATACACAATAATCCAGTGGGCTTAAGTCTGGAGACCTGGCTGGCCACTTGTTTGGACCGCCACGTCCGATCCATCGTCCAGGGAAACGATAGTTCAGGAAATTTCTAACTTCATGTGAAGAATGAGGAGGAGCTCCGTCATGCTGGAAATACATACGACCTCGTTTATTTAAAGGCACATCCTCCAAAAGTCGGGGCAATTCCTCCTGCAGAAATCCGAGGTACGCCTCTCTTGTAAGACGACCTTCCAAGATGAAAGGAACAATCAGTTGATCGTCCAGAACTGCATACCACTCATTGACACTAAAACGTTGTTGAAAGTTACTTTCCACAGTGGCGTGGGGATTCTCATCTGCCCACGCATGAGAGTTGTGTGTATTATTGACACCGTCGCGACTGAATTGCGATTCGTCACTAAACAGGCTGTAACGATGCAACTCGCGACTACCATTGAGCCACTTGCAAAATTCCAGCCTCTCAGCAAAATCGCCAGGTCCGAGATGTTGCACTCGCTGCACGTGGTATGGATACATGCCCTCTGCACGCAGTGTTCTCCACATTCTCGTGTGGGGAACACGAAGACGTCTCGCAATTCTTCGCGTACCCGCACGTGGACTGCTCTGTACCATCTGAACAATGTCTTCTTCTTCATCGACGCCTTCATTAACATCACGCTCGGCTGCAATGCGAACGCCGGGAAGTGTACCGGTATCTCGCAATGTCTGGTAAACTCGAGTACACACTCTTCGGTTTGGTATTCTACGGTTCGGAAAACGTTGCTGATACTCAGCTACGGCCTGAACTGAATTACCGTCACAAAAACCGCAACATAAATCATATCTGCATACTCTGCAACTGAAAATGTAAATGGCATCGTGAACGTAACGGACGCACCGAGATGACAATACGTACGGCACTAACTGTACACTGTCGCTTGTACCGCCCACGCCTTTATGAATCTATCGCCGCACTGTTCTGAACATCACGTGCCGGCCGACACAGTCACTGTAATGTAAGTGATAAGGGGTTTTGAACACGTAGTATGCAGTACACTGGCTAGGCAAATATCCACCCACCCCGCCTACTCCGCATTCCTTAACCTTTTGACGCCTAACGTCAACTATAGTGATCGTACCGCACCGCTAACCTCTAAAGTTGCATTTTATATTTATTCAACAAATATAGGTACTGAATATTTTAAACATGGTATATACTCTCCGTTTTTTTCTCTCCAAAATGCAGTTTGTTTCATAATTGTAACGTATTTGGTTCCTTTATTATTCACATTTTATATACAGGATGTGCTAACATTAAAAAAATAATTCCGGCGCCAAAAGGTTAAATATCATCGAAGTGTCGTGATATGGAAACTGGACTGTTTGCAGCTGGCAACGGTCAGGTGGCAAATATAATGCTTGCAACGCAAACGATAAGCCACCAAGTTGTGTACATCACCCGTCAACTGGTTCCGTAACGCGGTTCACACGAGGGCGTGTACGGGAATTAAAAAATGCCTATAACTCCTTAACCGTCCAGAATCGGACACATGTTTATATGAACTTTTTTGATCACTAAGATCTAGGAAATCACCTCATGCAGTAATGTCCACCAGTCGTGAAACACCCTATGTATATACATATGTATGTATGTATATATATTGAACTGAAGTAGCCTGGAACTAATACAACTTAATGGGACTGCATGTATCTGGCAGGACCGGAGAAAAAACATTAACTTTTGTCAGGATGACAAGCGTCCGGAAAGAGATTTGAACCTTTTACCTACACAGTGCAAGTAACAGAGTTACCATGTATTTGTTGGACGTAAGCTGGACGAAACTTGATCCGTATAAAAATATTAAAATATTTATGCTTCTTGAAGGCGAGACATCACCCTGTATTTAAATGACAGTAATAGATATCCGACCACATAAATTCGCTTGGCTGCCATGTTGATATCAGCTCTGATAGAGCATTAAGGGTTGCCAATAGCAGCACTGATAATATAGTGCAAGGATTTACTTAAGACTTTAGACACACTGACATTGCGTAACGAATGATATTGAGTTACACAGCATCAGTGCCTACAAAGTATAAAACAGTGATGTTTATTGGACCGTGCTTCATTGTGATTACTGAAGAATAAAAAATCAACTAGATGCTACTTGTTATTCTATTGTTTTTATATAGGCTCAACATGTTTCGGACATTACTATGCCCATCATCAGGAGCTCGCAACTATAATGCTGATTACCACATTGGTCGTTTCGTTCTTGGTTTGCTGTATGTTGGAGGTTAAGTGCGGTTAGACTGGAGTAGTGTCTGGGCTGCAGGCTAAAGCAGGTTTAGCCTGCAGCCCGACACTACTCCAGCCTAACCGCACCTAACCTCCAACCTACAGCAAACCAAGAACGAAACGACCAATGTGGCAATCAACATCATAGTCGCGAGCTCCTGATGATCGTCATAGTAGTGCGCGAAACATGTTGAGCCTATAAGAAGTACAATAAAATAATAAGTGGCATCTAGTTGGTTTTTTTATTCTTCGGTTATCACAATGATGCACGGTCAAATAAACATCAGAAATAATGATAATTCGGGGCAATGAAACTGTGAGGAATTTCCTGACGAGCTGAGCAACTGTTAACTTCTGAAGAAGGACTCTGCTCCATGGATTTAGTTAGCCATTGAAATTTTACAGAGTAAATAAAGTACACCACTTGGTACGTAGTTGAGATTTATTAGGTGCGGGTAGGCTGGGGTAGTGTCTGGGTTGCAGCTGCAGCCCGGACACCACTCCAGCCTAACCGCACCTAACCTCCAACATACAGCAAACTAAGACCGAAACGACCAATGTGGTAATCAGCATTATAGTCGCGAGCTCCTGATGATGGGCATAGTAATGCCCGAAACATGTTGAGCCTATAAGAAGTACATAAAACAACAAGTGGAAAGCATGTAACATTTACGTCAAGATAATCAGAATGTATGGCTTAACTTAGTTCCTTTCATGTTGTTAGTGACATTCTTCTTGAAATTATTCTAAAGGAAATGAAATTAAAATTTCAGCATAAGTTTACTTTTTTCCCAAAAATTTGTGTTGGTTTCGGTCACATAATTAGGGCTTTCTTTATTTGGATGTTCCGATCCCAGTGGCCGTGCGATCTAAGACGTTGGCCTACTGCCGCTCGTTGGCTGGGATTGCGGGTTCGAATCCCTCCGGATAGCATGGATGTCTGTTGTGGGTGTTGTGTGTGTTGTCAGGTAAAAGTCTCTGCGATGGGCCGTTCACTAGTCCAGGGGAGTCCTACCGAATATGATGTTTCTGAGTGTGATCGTGAATCCTCGATATTGTTGCTTCCCTGGCCCACTAGGGGGGCTGTCGAGCCATGAGGAAAAACATGAAGATAAACTTGACTAAGCTGCAAGACTTACCTTTCGAAATTCATTTGGAACGGAAACAAAAAGCTGAAGAATTGATTGTTCTGGGATACTGCGTTTATCGATTTGTATACTGACTCTTATTGGGTTGTTCGACTGTAAATTTAAATCACAACCTCAAGATGGCCAACATATAGGGCCGAAACATGTTGTTGTATACCTACTGTACTACTAGGTGAAATATAGTTTTGTTCGACTGTATGTGTAATACACAAAAATTCTTTGTTATCGACTGTGTAGAACCAAGCAGTACGGTTTTTTTTTATTTCGTAGGTAGCTGCACGTAGATGGCAATGGACTCGGTTACACAACTTACAAGAGTCAATCTTCAGCTTAATCTCTGTGAGAACTTTAAATATCTACCTAAAATTGTAGGTAATCATTTAACAAGACATGCAATGTACGTTTAATTAACATTTATGTGCGTTCACGTAACCGTTGTTGTCGTGAAAAAGGAGAATGCATTACATATTCTGTGTGTGTGTGTGTGTGTGTCTTGTGGCCTTAGTATTTAGCATTCAAAGCACATGCTTTGTATTGCATTGTTATCTGTGGCCTGTCTGGCTGTACCATGTCTTTTTTTTCCTTCAAATTGAAACATAAAGGGCACCATTTTCGGGGGAGGGGGGGGGGGAAAGTCTTAAACATAATATGTGCGTTCTGATTTTCACTACAGCCCGAAATATTTCTCATTGTAAGAAGTATTGAGCGAGATAGGCCTACTGTCACATCGGCCGTCATGTAACGTTGCCGTTATTTATTTTAATTGTTACACCGTGCATGTTGTCGCGTTATTCAATTATTATACCAACTAATGCACTTATATAAAATTTACACATTAAAACACTAAAACTGTTCCGACATGTTTCGGTCCTAAGACCGTCATCAAGGAGCTATATTTCTTTTTCTTGTAAAGTCACAGCCTTTTGGCGCCGGAATTATTTTTTTTAATTTTAGCACACCCTGTATATAAAATGTGAATAATACAGGAACAAAATACGTTAGAATTATGAAACAAACTGAATTTTGAAGAGAAAAAAAAAACGGAGAGTATATACCATGTTTAAAATATTCAGTACCTATATTTGTTCAATAAATATATAAAATGCAACTTTAGAGGTTAGCGGTGCGGTACGACCACTATAGTTGGCATTAGGCGTCAAAAGGTTAAAAATAGTCACTAATTAACTTCGTTGTACTAACAGGGTGTTGTGGCAGCATGCTACGAATGTAGCAGGGCACTCTTCGCAACATAACCTTACACAACACGGCATGCTGCCACAACACTCTATCAGTACAACGAAGTTAATCATTGACTATTTTTAATGTGACTTTAGCAAGGAAAATATAGCTCCCTGATGATGGTCTTGGGACCGAAACATGTCGGAGCAGTTTTAGTGTTTTAATATGTAAATTTTATATAAGTGCATTAGTTGGTGTGTTAATTGAGTTTGTCATTATTTTTGCAAGGTTTTAATGAAATTTAAATGTTTTCCCTTCAGATTATCAACATTTTATTTATTCACCAACTGATGCACCAGTGAGTTGTCTTAAAAAACAATATTAAAATTTTACATCAAAACAGCTCCGACATGTTTCGGCGTTATAGTTACACCATCATCAGGGAGCGCATTTTTTCGTGCTTACTAATGTTACAGTGGTTAAAACAGTCCACTGCTGAACCCTGCAACATACAGACACCAATAAAGACCTAATATATGCAGACACACAGCCACCATATTAACCACACACCGATGTATTCTAATGGACTGTTCTAATCACAGTAACTTTAGTAAGCACGAATTAATGCGCTCCCTGATGATGGTGTAACTGTAACACCGAATCGTGTCGGAGCTCTTTTAATGTAAATCTTAACCCTTTGGCCCTGGATCAGGACATTTACAATTTAGCACATCGTTTATGTAAAATGTGAATATTTTATGAACCAAGAAGGGTAACATTAGGAAATACACAACATTTTGTGGAGGAATAAACGAAGATGGTGAGAGAAAGTCTAAAAAAATAATTAAATATATTTGTTGACTAAATATATTAAGAGCGTACACTGGGGGAGTAGCGGTACGTCTGTCCAATATATAGGATGCATGGTGCATAAAGGTTATTGTAAAATTCTTATATTGGTTTTTTAAGACAACTCACCAGTGCATCAGTTGGTGAATAAATAAAACTTTGATAATATCAAGATACGCGGTACGGATGTGAATAAAAAAAACCTTAAGATTTTCGAAAAGTATTCAATATCACTTTTTTTTAAAATGAAAATCCGTCTAGTGGGATCCAAAATGTTCCATGCGGACAGACAGATAGATATGCAGACAGGAGAACGGGGGATACACAGGAATGACGAAGCAAATAGTCGTTTTTCGCAAATTTTTGCGAAGGCGCACAAGAGTTACGACCTTCGCGTCTGGTATAAGTTTTCTCGCTCTCACAGCAGGACGACATTACAACACCTTTCAAACGTCAAACCTTCCCGTAGACTGATAATGGGTTTTGAAACTCCTCGTGAGGCCAGTAATGTGTCGTAACTAATTTTTCTTGTCGCTTTGTAGAGGTCAGTAGGGAGGGATACACAGATGTGATGTTGCCAGGACCGGCTGGCTGGGAGAGAAATGCATGTCGCTATGGTTACAGCGCAAGCGCTTGCTTCGCCCTTTATTTGGTGGAGCTCATGCTAGGGTTTTGTGTCGCGCTGCTTTTGCGAGGTTGGCTGCTTATTGCTGCCGGCTGCGCTGTTGTAGGGGTCGTTGTGTACGCCCGCTTTCTTGATGACTGTCGTCGGCTACCCGCATAGACGAAGAACAATACATTGGACAGCCCTCGCAACTACTGGAACGTGTGGACTCTAGTGTTACTTCTTACTAGTTGTTTATCAATGATTTCAGTGTGCAATTTTGTGATCTGTTACGACTGTATATAACGGAAAAGAAGTACATGTGGAACGGTAGGGGTGGGGCAGATTTCTTTAGGAATATCGGTTGAGAAATACTTCCTTTATCGCGTCGGTTTCTGTTTCAAAACTGTAATTCACAAGAACTTAACAAGTTTGCTTTAAAAAGTCCGGAGGCGCGATGGAAAGCGTTTTTCCGTCTGCTCATATGTGTCAAATTTTAGCAGGAGTATAGTGCGCTGTTTTCCAACCAGAGGGTAGTAGTGTGCATGCCACCTCTAAATACCAAAGGGGTCACACATACCTACTCAAATAGCACAGTTTTTTGTTTCTGTACGTGACCAGGCAGATTTTAATTGCAGAGGGAGCTGGCTTTAACCGCATTCATGTTGGACGCTCTGGAAAGTTTGTAAAGGATAATTCGGCGCAGGAATGTCAAGAGAACAGAAGGACGTCGCTTTAATTCATTTAGCGTGTTGGTAACTTTTTGTGATTTATTTACGTGTGACACCAGTGAAGAATGTTGTGACGGACGTTATGGAATCAAAGCTTGTTGGTGGAAGGATGGTAGAGCTGCAGGATGTCGACTTGTGGAGTCGTGATAGTGACGTCACTAAACTGGAAATACTAGTCTCACCTGTGGGTCGAAATTGATGGCTCGGAAATGTGGCTGAATAGATCACCATGACCTCTGACCACAGTAAATTACCTTCAAAGTTTCAGGTATCTTTACCAGCTGAAGAAACTAGAAGTTGTCCTCTCCAGCTACCTCTACTACTTCTCTGTTCTTTACCCCATGTGTCATTCTTCTTCTGATTGACGCTGTTCTCTCCTATTTCGGTAGCCTTCACTTCTCCAGTTTCTATCAGCCCTCATCCTTGGGCACAGAGTTCTTAAAAGTAGTTTTTACAGCGCTGAATAATTTGGAACGACATTGTCGACCAAGACATTCAGATTCCTACGTTGACTTTGCTGCTGGAACTATTAGGATAAGTGGTATACCTCTATAGGACAAATTTCTGTCAGTTTCCTTTATACTAAATTTACTCATTTCCCACCTGTAAGATCGTTAAGTTGTAATTGCAAAAATTTTGATTCTTGTTATTGTTTATATATTCGAATTTTATATATCTGTAATTTTCAATCGGATATTATTCAAGACGTTTTTTTTGGTAACAACTCTCTTCATCGCGGCACGTTTATTTCGTCCCACTTCTGAGAGTTCATTTCAGTTCACGAAAACAAAGAGAGGAAAATTAGGAGACAAATGTAAGGGGATTTTCATCTGCGTCGATTCTTCTCACTGACTGCCAATATCACTTCGTTTTTAGGTGAGTGTCTTCTACAGGAAGATTGTAATCCTCCTCACCATAACCTTGCCAGACTGTTCGCACTTTCAAAGTACAAAGAGAAGACAGGAAGTACAAGAAAACTTTTCTTAAGAAGAAAACTATCTTCGTAATTCTCACTTTACAGTCACCCATCGGAACATAATTTTTTCTTTCTTCTTATTCGCTTTACTTTACCAAGACAGCTTCCACCGAAACACTTTTCCCCTTCATCGATCCACCCGCTTCCCATATTCCTCATCCTCCCCCCTTTACAACCCCTTCCCGTTGCCGAACATCTTAACCCACTTATCACCATCCCCTTCATCCCATCTTCATTCTACCAACTTACCCGCACCCTCTTTCCTGTTCAGATCTTCAAGTTTTTATCATATTTCCGCCCCTGCTATGATCAACTTCCCTTCTTTAGCATGGTAAATTCCATGTCTTCCATAACACCCTTTCTCTGTGATTTCCCTTTGCCATCCTCGCCTTGTCACGGAATGTGAGTTTGGTCATTGAGTGCGGTAGAAGTCTGCAAGGCCTGCAACGAGGGCGGAAACCCTCCCTTCTGCACACACGAATTCTGGGTCATTAGATTACACCGGTTATTTGTGCGAAGAAAAAGACTCGACGTTGGGACTATGACTGTTGGATCCGGGTGCGTCGCAATGCTCTTCATGCTGCTGGTGGTTACTATGGTGACGACACTAGGATCCTCGTTGGGCGTGACCGCTGACGTATCCACGGCTACCAACTTGTCATCTTCAATGTCAGCTTGGCGTAGTAGCAGTTCCGGCAGTACCCATCATCACGGCGATAAGAAGCACAAGGATGGAAACGTTACAGTGGGACTTATATTGCCCCTCACGCGCTTCGGAGTGCGGGAGTACATTCGGTCGGTAAAAGAAGCAGTGGAAAAACTGACAAAATCTCGCGGTCCTAAACTTCACTTCTTGAAGAAGTTTGAGTTCTCGCCCAAGCAAGTGCACAGCGTTATGATGACGTTGACACCCAGCCCTACTGGTAAGTACACCATATATTGTGACAGGAGAATATTTTGTAGCAGTTCGTCACCAATGGCGGTTTTGCAAATCACGGAATTAATCGTTATTGGCCCAATGTCGAGTTAAATTCGACAGCGCTTTCCGCTGTACAAGGCCCAGTGCAGAGTTAAATTCGACAGCGCTTTCCGCTATAAAATGCCCAGTGTCGAGTTAAATTCGACAGCGCTTTCCGCTATAAAATGCCCAGTGTCGAGTTAAATTCGACAGCGCTTTCCGCTGTAGAAGGCCAAGTGTCGAGTTAAATTCGACAGCGTTTTTCCGCTGTACAAAGTCCAGTGTCGAGTTCCGATCGACACTTTTTTTTTTACCGTGGCTCATATTTGAGTTTTCCGAAACTTTTGTCATTTAGTGGCTGATTTGGACTACGAATTTTACAGATTTTCTCGAAAATACATTTGGGGGAAACTGCTGGAATTCACGCTAACTCTTTGGACTGAAAAGGATTTAAAATATGCGCAGATTTCCATTTGTGTCCAACTTCTGTACCTTTCATATTGAGTCTGTGTGTATTTATACACGTAAATGAAGCACTTAATATGTGAGCACACGGGAATGTTAGTTGGCTTCCACACAGCGAATTTGTTGCTACTTGTGTCAGAACTCTGATATTGCCGAAAACCGATGGTAAGTTTTTCGAACTGTCTCTAATGTTAGTCTTTTTTGTGATACGTTTTGCAAGTTATTTGTAATTAAGGGCCGAAATGTATGTACATTACACCTAAAACTTGCGTTCGTACCTCAAAGAAAACACAGGCCATCGTGAGGCCTTTTCTGTTCTGGAATGTTGGTATTTCGGGACAGCCTTTCGGTTCCATCTTCAAGGGTTATGAAGTCCAAGGATGGACTCTTTAACCCTTTAACATAAAACCGATAGACTGTCCTAAAACACGTCGTTAAACTATTTAAGTAATAGACCAACAAATTCAGATATATAGTCTTTAATAATCTAAAATTTACATTAAAAAACACTTAAAACGCTCCTACATGTTTCGATCATACGATCATCCTCAGGGAGCATACTTTGTTCCTTGCTAAAGTTACAGTTTGAAACACTCAGTGATTTATAACTTTAGCAAGGAACAAAGTATGCTCGCTGAGGATGATCGTGTGATTGAAACATGAAGGAGCGTTATAAGCGTTTTAATGTAAATTTCAGATTATTAAAGAATATATATGTGCATTTGTTGGTGTATTACTGAAATAAACTACAAAATGCACCGTGCAAGGATAAACACGTCGGTACCCATTTACCAGCCTAAGCTGCGTGACGTCCCACAAGGACGAAGACGTTAAATGCTCGTCGGCGGAAAACTGATACCTCGCTCAATCCGTCTATACTATGAAGACCAGTCGGATAATTCCGTGCAGGATAATAATTGTTGCTTGTTCTGAGAGTAATATATATTACACTGTATGGAAAGAGATGCAGAATTTATTAAGCGGTTATGCACTCTTACAGTTACTACCTGGCTCATTCAATCCGCAGTCTGTCTGACCACAGAAAAGCGATTTCTCCACAGAAAGCGATGTAATGAGTCCTTTTTTCGATTTACAGTAACGTTTCGTTTCCTTGAGGTCATTCAGTAGCTGTTTACGTCTTCTTTTTCGTCTTCCCCTGAACTCTATCCTTCCCTCTAACTTTCCATCAATAACGCGTTTTTGAAGGCAGTTCCTAAGCAAGTTGTGACAAATTCAGGTAACCTTCCTTCTTTTATTGAAGGATATTCAGTCTCCATTACCTTACGTAATGCAGAACTGGGCAATACTGTTTATATTTGTTACTTGATATTTTGTTGAATAAACGAACAGGCAACTTGGATAGCACAGCCGTGCTGACGAATTTTCCACTATTGTGGGAAATTGTAAATGTGTAAGTTGGTATGAAGGGGCCAAAGTTTAAAACGAACTCTCTGCCTCCTTCTTCACATTATTCTGTGACTTAAATTTCGCTGACGACGAAATAAAAAATGGGAGTTTTAATTTATACTTGAAATAGAAGCCGCAGATACGTTTGCTGCCCTGTCCCAAAAATCTCGCATATGGCCTTGATATTGCTACCGCACCCTGCTTTTCGGGAATGCATAAACCCGTTCTTTTGTCGACGGGTTTGATGCTCTGTTCGTGCTACAACAATCATGTTGTAACACACTCGACTGTCTATGATCCTAAAGCAAGTACAAAGCTGACAGTTTATCGACATTTGCTTCCATGTTACAACAAAAAGCTTTATTCTTGTCCCGATGACGAGAGAAAATAACGCGAATGTGTTAAACTGCAGTTATCTGCCGCATGATCTGGTAATTGCGCCGCTTAGATAAAAAAAAAATTAACATGCTTTGTCACGCTTGGAATTTTAGAGTGATTAAATAAAGAAGCTCTTTAATTGTTTTATTCTTTTTCTTCCCGTGACTTCGTGTAATGTTTCCTCAGTGGTTTGTGACTTTTGTACGGTTATTCATCCGTGCCGTGTTTACAGTTTAACAGGAAATGCAAACATTAAGTCCAAGTTCATCTTTATTTTACAGATAAAATCAGCTAAATGTTTCCGCTTAGGACGGCAGCCGTCATGAGGCTGGTCACAAAATTTTAAAAAAGAATTGTTTACATCTGCGCTGGTGGTTAGAGATCGCGAAACTTACTTATGAAGTGTTACGCAATATGAATTATATATATATATATATATAAGCAGCTTATGGAATAATAATTTGTGATTTTCACACTCGTATCTTGTATCTTGATATTATCAAATTTTTTTATTCACCAATTGATGCACAAGTGAATTGTCTTAAAACAATATTAAAATTTACATTAGAATTAACATTAAAACAGCTCCGACATGTTTCGGTGTTACAGTCACAGCATCATCAGGGAGCGCATTATTTGATCTTGCTAAAGCAAGCACGAATAATGCGCTGTTTTCATGTCAATTCTAATGTAAATTTTAATATTGTTTTAAGACAATTCACTTGTGCATCAGTTGGTGAATAAAAAAAAAACTTTGATAATTTGTAATATTTATAACTTTGTATATTTGTGTAATATGAATGACTGTAAATGTACATTGATTATATAAAAGAATAATAATAAAATTTAGTATTTTCATAAAATTAAAATTGGGGGAGCGTAAAGTAAATGTGTGCTTAGACTGGCTGTTTGTACACTTCATGTTACATTTTGTGACAGTAATCTCCGCTGTGAGAATACTGTTTAGCATGTGCATGGTGTCAAATACACGTTGTTACACAGCTTTCGGTGAGGGGCTGCATACCTTTTTTCAGGTAAAATTAACGCTACAAAGCCTATTAGTCTCGGATCACTTTATTCGAGTTAATATTCATCCCAGGGGATATAACATATATTTTATATTCTGTAACTTCGTTTTTACCTGCCGGCAGACACTGTGCGAGCGTCCTCTACATGTGCATATCAAAGGCACCCTTAAAACAGATAATGTCTAACATAGTAGCCCTATAATGCTGATATTCTGCACATATCAGCAAGTCAAAAATAACAATACTTACAAATACAAACTTTTTCGTTAATAACATCAATTTCTCTTTGTTAAATATTTCCACAGGGTGTTGAAATTTAAAGGGATGTGTAATTAAAGGCACCCTATTAAGATTTTGGTGGTTCATACATGTTTTTGGTGGGGAAACATGAGGGAAAGAGAGACCACTTGAAAGATTCAGACGTAGATGGGAAGAAAATATTAGAATGGATTTTAGGGATGTCGAATCCGAAACCTTAAACTGGGGTCATCTGGCTTAAGATAGGAACATATGGCGGTCCGCAGTGAAAGCAGTAATGATAACCGAAGAATAAAAAAACCAACTAGATGCCACTTCTTATTTTATTGTACTTCTTATAGGCTCAACATGTTTCGGGCACTATTACGCCCATCATCATGAGCTTGCTACTATGATGTTGATTACCACATTGGTCGTTTCGTTCTTGGTTTGCTGTAGGTTGGAGGTTAGGTGTGGTTAGGCTGGAGTAGTGTCTGGGCTGCAGGCTAAACCTGCTTTAGCCTGCAGCCCGGACACTACTCCAGCCTAACCGCACCTAAACTCCAACACACAACAAACGAAGAACGAAACGACCAATGTGGTAATCAACATCATAGTAGCAAGCTCATGATGATGGGCGTAATAGTGCCCGAAACATGTTGAGCCTATAAGAAGTACAATAAAATAACAAGTGGCATCTAGTTGGTTTTTTATTCTTCAGTTATCACAATGATGCACGGTCCAATAAACATCAGAAGTAATGATAATTCGGGGCAATGAAACTGTGAGGAATTTTCTGACGAGCTGAGCAACTGTTAACTTCTGAAGAAGGAATCTGCTCCATGGAGTTAGTTAGCCATTGAAAGTTTCACAGTGTAACTAAAGTACACCACTTGGTACGTAGTTGAGAGTTATTACAATTTTCTTCTACACTTTTATGTTTCTTCTCTTTTTATGTGAGACATCCCCATTATGTTCGATAATCAATAGTTTATACATTTATGTGTGTATGTATGTCAGTATCATTCTACCAGAGCTCCATGTCATTTCGTTCATTACAATACGCATAATTGCACAGTCTAAAGCAACTTTTTAATAAGTAATTACGATTAAAAGATAATTAAATCATTTTAACAGCAATATGCTTCGGCTGTTATAGAGCCATCTTCAGGCTAAGTCTTAAAAATATTATATACAATTAACAATACTTGAGTTAGTTTTTTGTGTTAGACTGTGAAATTATATATATATATATATATTATATATATATATAAACACACACACATATATATATATAAAACATATATATATATATATATTACCGGGGTGCTGATAAGTCTTTAGTCCGACCAGGAAGGAAACAAGCTCGGAAGCATGTCAGGGATGCGCGCCATTTCAATAAAATCGAGATGCCAGCCGTCATCAAGTTTCTTTTCCTGCAAGGCAAGGCGCCGAAGTAAATTCACGCCATTCTGACAGAAACATTAGCTTGTTTCCTTGCTGGTCAGGCTAAAGATTTATCATCTCTTGGAACGCTGTTCAACGTAAAAGGCGATAAATTGATATTTTGTTCTGTTTTTCCATCAAACCCTGAAATTGTTCTGTATTGTTTCATGTTTTCAGGTTTGTTGCATCGTTCTGTCACATTTTGTTGTCTGTGCAGTATTGTTGTCAATCGGATAACAGTGAAGGACACAGCGAACAACAAAATTAATTTAGTGCTATTGTTGCCAAGTACAACGGTGGCTTAATTTCTATTTAAATAATATGATACTGAGTTTTTCGTCTTCAAAATTTATTCTCTTATGTCTGCGGTGTTAAATAGCAAAGAAAATACCTTACAGGCATTGTTGTAGGTCTGTACGGTATATAACATAAGAATTTATTTTTTTCAATTATCCACCAATATTATGTATAAAATAAGAATTTATTCTGTTTAATTATCCCTGTCCGGTGCTGTTAGACAAGTCACGACCTGTATACTAACAACTGCACTATAATTATATACACTTACATAGAAGCACCTGGTAATCCTCCTACATGTTTCGGCTTTTTTTCTGCCATCTTCGGAGAGGTGAAAGTGTTCCCGTTACAGACCCGGTGTGGTCCAGAGGGTGGGTAGAGGTATAGCTGTACTCTTCCATGACCGCAGCACTAGAAGGGGATGAGTGGTCAGCAGCACGCTCCGGCCGCACTTTACCCCCGGGAAAGACTCGGTACCCATTGTACAGGGGGCTGGGTGGACCCCAGGGCCGGTCTGGACGGGCGGAAAATCACGTCCCCACCGGGATTCGACCCAGGACCGTCCAGCCCGTAGCCTGTTGTTATTCCGACTGAGCTACCCGGCCCTCGTTTTCAGAGACTTATTCGACAATGAAAATGCAATAATGGCTCCTTATATCAAGAATATGCAATAATAGAGTTTAGTATTTAAATATTAAATTGGTTAAAAATGTAGAAAGCAAAGTACGGAATTTACATCGTAAAAGTTAGAATTTGCATTTCGGACAGATATCTGCTGTAGCAACGCATCTTCAGGGATGTGTCTGTGTGTCTGCTGTGATTTTTTGTATCACCATGGATTAACTCCTTTTTTCATGCAGCAGAAAGTTCCTGTCACAAACCGTTTCTGTGCCTGTAGCGACCACAGGTTGAATGCCAATTTGCCAGTGCCTGTCGCCCTTTTTTTGCCTTCCCGTACACTGGAAAAATGCCAGACAAGGAAGTGCTCCTCCCACTGACGAGTCCGTTAATGTGTACAGTGAAGAGTGCGGAGACACAAATCTTGTATCTGAAATGCTTTGTTAGTCTCCAGCAAACAACCCTTGTGACAATTTGTCATTCCTTTCTCCTCTTACGGCCAAAACGGAAGAGTAAATCCGAGCAAAGTTTGTCAGCAGTTGGACCGTAAAACTTCGATTTCGAATGCATGTACTCACACAAAGAAACTAACTAACCAACTAACTACTCGTAAAGACTAAGCTACTACGTGATTATGAAAGATTTGAGGCGTTTCCTTAGCGTTGTTGATAAAAATGCAATATTTTGGTATATGACGTCATGTTGCTTGATAAATAGTTCGCAAAAGACTTCTTCCTCCGGTTTATCTAGGACTGCCTAGACTCAGAATATGGAAGCAGCAAGCTCCTGAAATATGGCATCTATTTACCAGTCGAAATGGCTTTATTTAATTAACATTTTAATTTAATTCCGGTAAACACTGCTTGTTTCCTGGAGCAGATTCATTCTCCTTCATTTCATTAGACTTTTAAAGTCGAAATGTAATCTTCTTTATATAAGGAATCAGTCCGTACCGCGCTGTAAACACTTTCCACCACGGTTATAAAAACCAATAAGTTAATGAAGTATACAACAGAGGTCGCTGTCTGTTCTGAGATCCGTACAAAACAGTCAACGCAAAGCAAGCACCATGTAGAATTTTGTAATGTTGAATGAACCTGCAGATGCAGGCACGCGGACCTGTGGGGCCGACTGCCTTGGTTGAGGGTCTTTCTATAATAGAGCGTGTTCCAAAGCGTATCTCACGGAACACTCGTGTTTCACGAGATATGAATATGTGTTCCGTGAACAAATCTATAAAACAAAAAAAAAATCATATATTGTTTTATTAAATCTGAATTTAGCACACTTGATCATAGTTTAAGATGCTGTTCATGCCATAATTTTTGTTAAATAACATTTCATTTGGTTACTGACGTTTATCGTTGTGCTGACTTGAGGGACCACAAAACGTGTGTATTCCGTGACGAAAAATATTCGTAAAACTCAGCCCTACAGACAAGTGTTGGGTCGGCGTCCCCAATTAAGCCAAGTACGTTGCACTGCACACCTTCTCCCTTTTAATATTCATCAGTCACGTGACCCCGGTTTAGGGCCACTGTTTTCACCGTGGTTGACGGCGATATGTTAACGGTTCGTGGACCGTGAGGGCGCAGTACGTATAGACTGTCGATACGGGCTGGACGGTCCGGGGATCGAATGCCGGAGGAAGGGAGACTTTCCGCACTCTTCCAGAACGGCCCCGGAGCCCACTGTGTTTCCTATATAGGTACAGGGTCTCTCTCCCCGGGGGAGGGGGGTGGGAGGGGGTAAAGCGACCAAGGTGTGGCGTTGGCAATTGACCCACATCTATTGCCGGGTCTAAAGAAGAAGTAGAGCTACACCTGTACAATCCCTCTAGTGCTGCAGGGCCTATTACATGGTAAACTTTCTCTTGAAGTCGAAGACAGCGGTAAGCCGAAATAGTGCATAGAAAAGAACTTCCTTTTAGATAGTTTTGTGGGTGCTAAGTGAGGGCTGCGCTTTGTCACGGTTTGGCTGTGTCACGGTTTGGCTGTGTCACTTAATCAATTGCTCTGTCATTATTTCATAACACACAGCTGCTAACGCTACAATGATTGGTACTATAACGGCGCACGAGGGACCTGAACCCGGTCACTCATGGCCTGAATATAGGACGCTCTATCGCCTTGGCAGTTTTCTAGAAGAACTGAAGGGATCCACAAAATTCTTCGTCACTGTAGCCGGGGATATGAACAGAATTTTACTCCGAACCTCCCGAAGACGAAATAAGTTTCCTAACGACTGACCCGCAAATTTAGATTGATAGTGTCTTTATTCAGCGCTGTTAAATCGGAGTAAATGGTAACGACGTTCCATATGGAAAGAATAAATAAATACATGAATAGAATGTGTATTTGTAATGCAGGAAAATGACTTTAAAAAAGGCAAACGAAATTTAAATTTGTACTCCACACCATTATTTTATTCGGGTGATAATCAAGGAGAATGAGTTGGGCTGGGCATGTAGCACGTGTGAGGGAAAGAGAAACACGTATCGGGGTTTGATTGGCAAATCTGAATTAAGAGACCATTTGGAAAAACTGACGTAGATTTGACGATATTATTAAAATGTAAGAAATTGGAGTCAGACGTGGATTGATCTGGCTCATGATAGGCAAATATGGTAGTCCGTTGTAATGAACCTTCGGGTTTTTGTGAGGTTTTGGGAATTTTTTTTTTTTACTAAGCAAGAAACATTTAACTCTGTGAAGGAGGACTGTGTTGCACGTAGTGGGTGAAGCGGTGGTGTTCCGAGTATACAGAGAGGCGAACGTTAACCACATCGTAATTGCTTTTCTGCGTATTTTCTCTACTTCATCGTCCACAAAAAATTAACAGTGCCTTATGGCGAGATGTTAACCGGTGTTAACACTGTGTTCTGTTCGTATCTAAAACCTACCTACATTCGCTTCTTGCGAAGTCAATCTTTTTCAATGAACAGCTCCCCTGCTCCATTAATTTTCAAAGCTTACACGTGAAACTTAGCGAAGGAAGGCGCTGAAGATATACACGAAGTGCGGTCCCCTGGGATGAATGTTTAAAAAACACCGTCTGCCTTACCGAGTGGTGAAACGAAAGAGAGAGTCAGATGGAAATGTTATGTTGCAGTGCGGGGTAGCATAAATTGTCAGGAGGACCCGTATCAGCGAGGTAAACATTATAGCACCTTCCCATAACTTTTGTGAAATTCCTTGATATCCACAATAAACACAGCGGACCAATTTTGATATTATTTAAGAGGTTAAAATGCCATGCTTGTTCATTGCTATGCATGTTACTTGTTAGAATGAATACAACGCGTTAATATGAATTGTAACGTAATTATAAAGATTTAGTACGATTTTATTAACTCTGGCGTTATAAATACTAAATTTAACTTTTCAGTTCTTTAACAGTACGTCGCATTGTGTTACAGAATTGAAAGACAATAATAAATATATATGTTGTTAAACAAAATAATTAATTGTTATATATATTATATATGTAAATATACAAATGATATATAATATAATATAACACATCATAACACAACAACACAACACAATACAATACAATTATGTACGTTTTCAAACACAATATAATATATAATTACATATAATGTATAATTATATATACAATATATAATTTTATATTTATTTTTTTGGAAACTAGATAATTATTATTGTTTGCTCAACTGTTTCGTTACAGCATATATCACATCCACAGCAATAAAGACAACATGCGATGTAAGGGGGGTCATATAAGTAGGTTTGTATAATAATAATTTATTTTAGGTTATATGATAACACTATTTCAGCTATAGAAATTATACGGAATCGCGTGTAAGAAAGTTCATGGAAGAGGCATAATTCAGATAACGGGAGGATATGATTGTGCTGCAGGGTAAATTTAATTTTGGTTCCTACTTGCAACAGGAACAGGCTATGAGTTGGATAACCGAGGAATCGTATTTCGATTCCCGGTAGCGGTAAGAGATGTTTCGATTTTCCGAAGCGTACAGACCGGCTGTATGCACCGTCACCGCCCAGCCTCCTATGTAGTGGATTCTAAAAGGCTCTTCCCCCAGAGATAAAGTGGTCGGAGTGTGAAGTTAACCACCTACCTGCATCAATTACAGAACTTAAGAAGGAGTGGAGCTACTCCTCTACGCCCCCATAAGCTTTCATATCGTGTTTAGAGATAAATTTATCTCTTTTTTACGTGTGCATAATTCCTGTAAGGTAACGCGGAGTTTTTAATGAAATTTAAAAAGATGAGGTCTTTGGGTTTCTAAGATTTTACTCAGCGTTTATTGGTATTTTCTAAGGACATTTCGAGGCAGCCTGTCGGCTCCATTTTCGAGGATCAAGCAGATAGACGCCTTGACCCTTGAAGATGGAACTGATAGGTTGTCCCGAAACGTCGGTAACAAACTACCAGTCTTTTCTGCGGAAGCCCACGATCATGATTTTAGCAAAGGATTTCCCAGGAACTGCTCGTTGAAAGAAATATTCGCATGTGATGTCCAACGCAGCTCCTATTGTTTTCTGCAAATTCTGTTTAAAATCATCAGTTATGATATTTGATGCCTTCTTGACGTCATGTCAACTTGTACGGTGCTGTTGACCATCTCTACCTGACGCCGTATCAAAACAAAACTTGGTCTAGTTTCGTAACCGCAGAAGACCGGTTCAGTTCCAGGGCAGTCCATACAGGATATTGGCCCGATTTGCTCCATAGGGACAGTCACATTCCAGTCAAGATCCAGCCAAGTATTCTTCACTGTGTTTCTACAGAAGTGTCCGCACTGGCTATCACATTCAAGACACAATACAGTTACGAACAGACGTATGCGTACTGTGAGCTGAACGTGAACGGACTGCGAACTGACCGTGATCGTACTGTGAGTGGACCGTGATCAGGCTGTGAGCTGACCGTAATCGGACTGTGTGTGGACAGTGATAGAACTGTGAGTGGACCGTGATCGAACTGTGGGTAGGCCGTGATCGGACAGTGAGCTGACCGTCATCAGACTCTGTGTGGACTCTGATCAAATTGTGAGCTGACCGTGATCGGACTGTGAGTGGACCGTGATCGGACTGTGAGTGGACCGTGAACGGACTGTGAGCTGACCATCAGCTGACTGTATGTGGACTGTGATCGAACTGTGAACTGGCTGTGATCGGACTGTGAGCTGACCGTTATCGGACTGTGAGTAGACCGTGATCGGACTGTGATTGGACCATGCTGCAGACCGTAAACCTATCCACAATGGAAGTGTTGACTTTTTGCTTACAAATTGCAGTAGGACACTGTTTTCTAGTAGCTTTCTATTTCCTAATGAATTATTATTACACTAATGCTCCATTTTCATTTATCTTCTGGAGAAATCGACAGTGATCGCATTCAAAAATATAGCCCCAAGATATGTGTTTTCTTAACCTTCACGAGAAAAAAAAAAGAACCATCTACCAGATTATACGGTGCCGATACTAAGAAGACATACCTATGAATGTTCGAAAAGATGTGTAAATAAAGAACTAACTTAATTCTAGTACTACCCAGAGTAAAAAAATGACTCGCCCTTTTCCATTGGGTTATTTCAGTTAGAAACTCAGATAACTAACAAAGTGTAATAAAACATTAATAATATTCAGGGAGGCAGACATGAATATAAAAACAATACAGAGTATTATGACCGACGCCATGAACCATTTCAACGCAGAAGCGCTATGTTATGCCTTATTGGTCACCATTTACTGGAAAAGACGCGTCCCAGGGGCGTTACTTGGAAATGACGTAAGCTATCGCTTATACGGCGACACCCAAATTTTCTGTGCTGTTATTTCCGACAAAAATCATATTTTTGGATTCGGGCTGATGCGGTGTTTCTGTTGTGGCGATATCTTTTTGTCACAGATTAGAATTTGCAGGAATTTAAAAACGCAACTATCGGAGAATCCGTGCAGTAGGCATGCTTCTCCAGCCGAGTACACCTTACTTAGGCCACATCGTCCTGCCGTGTATTAATCAAGTGTTAATTGCAATAATTAAACAAACACAACTACACAGATCTTGTATGTTAGTTTCAGTCGATGCATTGTACCTGTAATGTATAGCAACATGACGCATGTATTAATTCGAACATCGTTTTTTATTCTGTGTCCGGAGTAATAATTATCGTAATAAATTTGCAGTATTGTATTCTTCCTTTTGGGTGATTCCACGGCGCCTAAATTTTGTGTACCGACGTTTCGGAACACTGTCAGTTCCGTATAAAATTCAGACATCGGGGAATCACCCAAAATAAAGAATACAGCAATAATATAAAAAGCTAAATTAAATGCAACAGTAATAAATTTATTATTAATAATTTCAATCACATAAACATGTTTCGGACAATAATTTCGCCCATCCTCATGAGCACTAGACTGTGTTTACAGCTTGCGGTAAAATGCACCGACGATGCTGCCTGTTGGTGACGAGGATGAGGTGGAAATTCAGTTTCCATCCCCCGAAACATGTTGAGCCGATTGATATTATGAATAATAAAATTATTATTGTTGTATCTAGTTGGCTTTTTACATTGTTGTACCAATGATGCACGGTCACACAAACGTCAAAGAATACAGCATTCAGAATACGGCGAAAATTCGAAATGAAAAACGTACAATAGCTTCCACCTACTCTTTGTAAGGACAGACCTCTCTAATTTTACTCTGTTGTGTGTAATAATGTTCTACCTGATAGTGACTAAAGTGAAGTGTTAAAACATGTAGCAGTACAGAACAAAACCAACACATAAGATCTGTACAGCTCTGTCTGTCGGATGACAGAAATAAATCTTCTAGTGCACATTTCATGTCCTCTTAATATAACTGGAAGTATTCAGTTGCTTTCGGAATGTAGCCAGTGTTTTGTTTGGCGCAAACGACGCTGCATTACAACCGGTTACTCTTCCTTTGATCTCCCAAAGGACTCGACGGTGAGTCCTGGTCTAAATCGACCCTCTGCTTGTAGGCGCGGCCCATTCAACAAGTACTGCCAGTAACGCTCGCTCGCTATAACAGTACAGAGTACCTGTTCATTAACTTCAAAACCAATATTGCTGCTCAATCATGTGGACATAAATGTTGTCACACTCTTCCGATCCCCGCAGACGGCGATGCAGCGGACTTTCAAACGCAGAATGTAGACACATCGATCAGTCTGATGTGTGGTTGACCGTGCATCGTAATTCAGTGTGGATAAGAAACCAACTAGTTGTCACTTTTGTGTTATCCTTTATTTCTCCTTTAGAAGTTGCTCAACATGTTTCGGGCAAGCATGTGCCCATCTTCAGGAGCTGACGACTGCGTAGTGTTAAATCTGATGTGTGGTTGACCGTGCATCGTAATTCAGTGTGGATAAGAAACCAACTAGATGTCACTTTTGTG
>Ga0131853_10003952_pt1 | contig 26607 bp, 24 predicted proteins | sample TergutLab28metaG_FD_92764 | JGI IMG/M metagenome (GOLD analysis project Ga0131853, IMG submission 92764) | Labiotermes labralis P1 segment gut microbial communities from Petit-Saut dam, French Guiana - Lab288 P1 (version 2) (version 2) | ecosystem: Host-associated > Arthropoda: Insects >... | reverse complement strand
GTGGCGGACGCTTGTGAGTGCGGTAATGAACCTTCGGGTTCCGTGAAATGCAGAGAATTTCTTGACTAGCTGCAAACCAGTTAGCTTCTCAAGAAGGACTCTGCACCATGGAGTAAGTAAGTAAGTAAGTATGGGCAGATGAGGATTTTGAGATGATAGCAATTGAAGTGAAAGGCAGAGACCCAAAATTTCCTTGGGAAATCGTAGGTATCTACAAAGTGCCAAACGAAGACATTCGAGTTATGGAAAGATTAGCAGCCTGAACTGATTTTACAGGAAATTCTACAAAGCGTAGCATCACTGGGGGTGATTTGAACTTAACCTATACAGATTCGAATGGAAACGTGGGTTGTAATAGTGGAACTCAGGCATTTATAAATAGATTGGTATGAGAAAACGGGTTCACTCAGGTAGTAGATAGCCCAACCTGAGGGGATGCATTGCTGGATGTTTATCTTGTCCGGCCCGAAAGTTCGTTCACTGCTAGCAGTATAGTACAGGGGATCAGTGATCATCACGGGGTAATACTGGAAGTTGAATGGGAAGAAAATTGTTGTGTAACTCAGGTAGAAAAGTTAGTCCTGGTGTACCACAAAACAGATGTTTTAGGCCTGCAAACACTTTTCCGGGATAAATTTGGAATGTGGGCAAGCAAAGGTAGTAGAGTGGAGGAGATATGGAATAATTTCAAGGAAGTAGTATCCAAGAGCATCAAACATTTTGTTCCACATAAAATACTTAGGAAAAACCCAGACCCTGAATACTAGAGCAAGGAAGTTAAACATTTAAAGATAAAGGTCATAAGGGCATATAATAGAAGAAAATTAGGAGAGCAACACATACAGGAATTGCAACGACTATCCAAGCAGTTGCTTGCAGCCAAAAAACTGCACGAAAGACTTTTTTAGATCAAGGTAAATGCTTGCCTGAATTCTACAAGTATGTAAAAAGGCATAAAGGATATAGGGAAAATATTCCTGCCATCACAGACTGTAATGGTCGGCTCATCACAGATCTGACAGAAAAGGTTAATTCTCTTCATTACTATTATTCTTCGGTATTCAGCAATGATGGTAACACCCAACATTTATTGTGCACCTACTCAGGCATACCCTTCACCATTGATACTAAAATCATTAGGAAAAGGGTAGCAGCGATCAGAAAAAACAAATCAACAGGGCCAGACAGTATTTCTGGAGAAATAATAAAATTGGGTGGAGAGGCCATGATTCTACACCTTACACGATTACTTGACATAACAATGAATAATGGTACTCTGCCAGCTGACTAGAAAAGAGCTGTAGTGGTTCCTATTCACAAGGGGGGTGATCGATCATTAGTTACGAATTATAGACCGGTTAGTTTAACTTTGGTGGTATGCAAGCAAATTGAACATGTAACAGCATCATATTTAAGGCAAGTTTGGGATAAGAATGATTGGTTATACGAAGGTCAACATGAATTCAGGCTGGGATATTCGTGCAAAAGTCAAGTAATCATGGTTTGCCAGGACATTGTGTACTCTATGGATAAAAGAGATAGGATCGATGTTATTTCCCATAATCAGTAATTTTATTACTGATTATAGGAAATTAAGAAACTGGGTTGGCCTTCAATAGTCATACCAAGCTGAATGACAATAGATCATCTGGTTCAGTGGTTGAAGTAAGAAGCCAGGCACAGACAATTGCATGCACACACACACACACACACATGATAGTAAACTGCCTCTTCTCAAGCAGGTTAAAGAAATCAATAAAGTACACAACACAACAAATGCCAGTATGTACTACATAAACAGCAAGAAGTAATGTGTAACAGTCAAGGTCCCTGTGTTTAAATAAGCATCATGCCATGAAGACACGGGTATACCTGTGCTTAACAATACCCATTGGTTAGGAGGCCAGTTGGGCTCCACAGCTACTAAATACAGTGCTGAAGAGAATACAGGATATGAAATGCATGTATAACCTAACACTAAGAGGTTTTCACATCGCTACATCACGATTTGTCCACTTACTTTGTACTGTCCTACTTCTAATAGTTTCACAGTCCTGCTTTGAAAATAAATCATATTCCAACTAATTCACATTCTCTTCATACATTTACTTCTACAATCATTCACAAAATGGAAAAAATATTGAGGGGGGGGGAATAGACCACATGTTCATGGCATTCTACTGGGTAGAAAAAATCAGAATGCCAGATCACAACAGCACTAAAAAAAAAAGTGGTGGTGCCAGTGTACTTGATAGTAATTATTCTTGGTTCATGTCTGTTTTATTTTGAAATTCCTGGTAGAATGTAACAACGTCTCACATCTGCTCATTTCTGGCAGTGAAACAGATTTTCAGAGTTTGTCTGCTATTGTTCAGTGGTAAATATGATTGGCGGTCTTCAGTTTCATCCTTTGGTGCGAACACAGGCTTTAGTGCTGAGTGGAAGGCAATTTGATGAAAATATCGTGTCCACCCGTTGAATCTTCAGCACAATCAAGTCCATTACTCTGGGGTGTAGTGACCATACTGCATGTGTGTGCAAAGCATAGGGACCTAAGAACCCATTGCAATGAATTATTGTTTACTTTAACTGAACACTGCCCACTAAATTCACGAATCTGACTGGTAATAAGAACTCACTTTGCATGAACATATCTCAGTGTTGCCAACCATAGCATAATATTGGCACACACCAAGCTTGACTACAGTGCTCAAATATTAATATCTTACTTTATGAGGCTGCGTTTTGTTAGATAATTGGTAGACATTTATGTAACATGATGACTTCTAGGCCTAACTGCTAACAATTTTTAATAAACACCTAAAAAATTGGGGTGGCATGATTTTGGAAGAAGAAGCATGACTTGAGCCTCTTGTAGCACAATTAGTTACTGGTACAATGGCAACCCTTGTACACAAAGGAAAACAATTATTTAAATTTAATGCTGATATGAATTGCACATGGTAAAAATTTGCATTAATAAACAATCAGTACATATTTTGAACCTATGTGCAAATCTATTGGGCCAGGATAGTGCAGTAGCTGATATATAGCGAGTTGCTAGGGGTTGGATGGTACACAGGATCATATCCCAGTGGGGTGCGAGATTTTATGCACCCATCCAGTCTGGCCCTGGGGTCCACCCAGCCTTCTGTACAATGGGTACTGGGTCTCTTTTGTGTGGGTCAAGCGGCTGGGGTGTGGTGTTGACCACACACCCCGATCTAGCGCCCAAGTTAAAGAAAGAGTACAGCTATACCTCTACTCCCCTTCTTGGCCTGTTGTACGAAGAACTTTATCTTTACTTTACCTTTATGTGCAAATCTATTTTTAAAAAACTGTAGTTACACCACTGCCATCTCATTATTTCACAGTTTTTGTAGTTAAATGTGATGTACTTAGTTCTTTGTGTTTATCTCTCATCATCTTGTGAGAGAGTGGAAATGTGTCACAGTGCTTCTGTGAAGTGTCACTGCAAAAGAAGGCAATGCTTTTGCTGTTGCTAGAAATCTGCTAAGAAAACTACCCAATTTCAAGTCTGTTTACATAATGCACTTACTTTTACACTACCCTGTAATACTTCAAAATCAATCCCTTTTGTGTCAATGGGAACAGCTTCTCCTTAGTGCAAATGAACTGCATGTGAAGAACACAATGGCACCAATCACATCTTTCAAAATGAGTAGAAGTGTAAACAAGAACTATTCAATTCCTTGTTTACATTTCCACCCAGTACAGTTTATTCATTCATGGTGTAAACTTGGGGTACTTAAACACCTGATTATCTGAACAAGTTTAAATGAAGAAAATATACTAGCACTACAGATGTTTGGATACAGAACATTACTTTTAATACTTCTAAAACCTGCACCTCTTTAAGATCAATTAAAATACAATTTTAACATTAAACTACCTATTTTCATATTTATGACACATACAGTGACAATTATCATTGTGTTGTCATAAGTTATATTTTATATATATATATATAGCCTGCAAATTATTTATGACAAGTTACCATATAAGCTGTACACATAGACCAAACTTGTAGCTCCCTAAAGATGGCCAGGGTATATGGCTGAAACATGTATGAGTTCTGTGTACCAAACATAAAAGCATTGTGCAACTAGTTGGTAGTAAATCTGTGTATATTAGACTGTCGCACGAAAGATGTGCAACATCCAATATGCCTTACACGACTTTAGATGTGTAATATGACAAGGTGTGAATTAACAATAATTATTTTAACACAGTATTTCTTGAGACCTTAAAAACTTGTTTAAAAACACAACATGCAGGGGAGAGTATTATGCAGAAACACACAATAATTAAACAGTTGAATGGCAGAGGAACTGCAGCTTTTGATTTAATTGTGTTACTGGCCACATATCATATAGAAAGGCCACATAATCATGTTCCATGTGTATGTTCAGCAATGTATTTAGCATGTAGGTGGAGGACCAACCATGTTCACTCAGAACTGTTGTAGCTTGCAGAAGTTGTTACATAACTGTTCCTCAACATAGTGAACCCCTCCCCCCAAAATTTAATGTTCATAAGCTTTATCAGACCTCACTTGAAATTACAGAACTCTTCAACTCAACAATTATCCGTATCAATAGAATATACAATATACGACGACCCTGAGGAAGGTGGAAGGAGTCATAAAATACACACAGCCATAACAATTGAGGATGACAAGAAATAGTCTTTCACTGCACTTGGCTTGTTTTTACAAAGTAGAATTTGACAAATATCTGTTGATGGCTCAGATATGTTCTGATAACAAATCAGCACACATGGTTTTTTTAATCTGTCAAGGACTTAATTTCATCCAAATTACATATATACAACTTCAACTCCTATCTTAAACAGAAAACAATCACCCTCCATTACAAAGACCAAATGGAAATGATGTTCTGGAAAATAATGGGTATTGATCATAACAGTCATACAAAACACAAAAACTCTGTGGGCAAAATACAGTGTTTTTAGTGTTAATCCTGGCAGTACATACAGTAACCACTATGCTCTAAAAGTTTAACCTGCTCCAAGAACAGATCAATTTATTTAGTTATTTCATTTTATTGTAACTGGTGATCTGTATGGACTAAATGAAATGTACAAAACAATACGATGAATAAGAACCTGCTCCTCTCCACAGAAGCCAAATGCACTTAATAACCTGCACAGTATTCTTATCTATAATTATTTTCTATTTTGAAAAATAACAGAACTCCCCTGCAGTGTGGATTGCATTCAGACACATTGGGTGAGGTTTGTAATGGTGCTTGTTCAGCATATATGAAATAACTTTACTTCAAAATACAGATTCCTACCTTCTTCACCATACTCTGATCTTGAATTGTCTCATTAACCATATCCACAGTTGGAGGAACCACTACTGTCTCACGAAAAGGAACAATGGGCTCAGATGCATTTATGGGAACTTTTGCATACCTAGAATAAAATATCAATAAGCTCATATTGACAGGTTACTTCATCCTCAACTAACAGCACATTTGATTGAAAGGAAGAAACCAGCCTTAGCCAAGAAATTCCCTGGATATTGTTGAAGCTCAAGGTTCGTTACTGTGTTCCGAAAAGCCAGACACACCCAGTCTGCCATAATGTGATCCATCTTAACATTATTCCCTCATATGCCCATGTCTTCCCAGAGGTCTCTCTCCTTCAAATTTTTCCATCACAATTCTGTATGCATTTCTGTTTTTTCCATGGATGCCACATGCCTCAACCATCCCATCTTCCTTAAAATGATCACGTTAATAATATCCAGCAAGCAGCAATAATCATAATTTTATTATGCAGTTTTCTCCAACCTCCAGTCACTCCCCCCCTTCCTAGGTCCTGGTATCCTCCAAATCCTCAAATTTTATCTGATCTTAATTCATTTGAATGAAATGTTGTTTTGGGAGTGTCATTCTCAAATATCTGAACACTGCCATATTTTCAAAGACTTTAGTAGTTATGTATGCCTGAATTTGTACTTCAGTCTTTTGGTAACATATAAACACATAACCTTTTTTCTCAGCCTCTACTTGAACTACCTCCTTACTAGTGCCTATAGAGCTTCCGTATTTTTCTTGATAAAGACAAGAATTCTACTTTACATAAGAAGTGCTTCATCTCACATGTGGAATAAGATTCTAGTGCACTGAATTACTGTTCATTTACAGAGCAGGACAAAGCAAGATGGGGTGTGCAACATTAACTACACTACAGCAATTCCTTTCTGGATTTTTTATGACCTTAATTTTGAAACACAAAAGTTTTGTTATACATATGCACACACAAATGCATTCAAATCCCATGCTCATGAATACAGATACTACCGAGGAAACTGATCAATAATGTAAAAAAATTAAATGCAAATATCATTGACAAAAATGTAGTTCACACTGATATTTACCTCTCTTTGAGATCATCCAAACAACGCTGAAGGTGCACCTCCCCTGCAGTAATCAGAACATGTTCACCTGTCTCCTGTACAATAACTTGCACACAGGAATCAGCCTGATTTAACAGTCGCAGCCCACGTATAAGCGCAGGCATGTCCTGTGGGTGTGCTGGTTCCACTGCCACACGTACAATAGGCACAGATGCTTGGGTCAGTTCTGTGAATGCTGGGCAAGCTACAGTAGAAGCTAAAGTTGCAGATTTTAACACATGGTCCTCTAAGCCTCCAATACCTATAACGAATAATGGGTGCACGATTAAATTAACTATTATCATTATGAGAAAATCTTGTGGCTTGTGATGTGTAGTGAGGTAGCAACACAGCAGTGTTTTACTGGAACACACTATCTCCATTTTCAGACTAAAAAGTGAGCTTGGTAGGTCAAGACTGTGCACAATACAGAAAATGCAAACTCAAGACTAGGGCGGTGATCAAACCCACAGGAAACAGTATTCCTGGATGTGGTGCCATCATTAGTATTTAAAACTATGCAGGAAATATTTCAAACTTACCTACCACATTTCCAGCAGGCACTGAATCCAAACTCTCCAGTTCCTTTCCCATTAACAGGAAAAGTTGATCAATTTGAACCCTAGTGATGTGCTGTCCTGCTTTTAGGTCTTTAAGAGTTACATTTGTATCAATTTTCTCTCCACTTTTTAGCTGTAAACATCAATCACAACAAACTATCAAATAAAAGCCAAATACACTTTAAATGACAGTATTCTTTGTTATTACACCATGTAGGGTAAAAAGTTGATCAAAACCTTTCCGAGAAACTTATTGCTCCCATCTTCATGGTGACAAGTAGGTTGAGGTGGACAGCTTCTGATCCTACATGGTGCAATAACTCAGAAGACCGTCACATAAGAAACAACTGTGGTGAAGGACTAAATGTCTATATCAAATCTATTTTCAACAAACTCAACTCCACTACACAGAACACAAGAATGACAGCCATGAACTACTAACAGCAGTACGGTACATCATTTCCACTGAAGATACTGTCATGCATATACATGAGCCACAAGACTTTACTCAACAGACTGACTGATGTTAAAAAGGCAAAGCAGTCCCTGTGCTGAATTAAGCAGCATGGCATAAATGTATATGTGGTAGTGAAGACAGGGCTCCAGGCATTCTTGGCACTAGATGGAGGTGAGTAATCAGCTTAATGCTGTGGTCCCTTTACACCCCCCTCCCCTTTCAAAATACACACACACACACACACACAAGAACCTGAGGTACCCACTGGATAGGCTGATGGGTCATACACAGAGCTAGTCTGGCTACTGTGAAGAAGTGGACAATGTCTTGCCCCTGCTAGGATTCTTTGTCCAATCCACAACATGGTACATTTTATACAGTCAGTACACTAACTCTGATCTCCTGGCTCTTCACTCAGTGCCATATGTGATTAAAAACAAGACAACCAATGCAATTCCCAAAGTGGCATAGAGAATAATTTCCATCTGTGTTAGTTCACAACATTTTAGGTAAATATGCCAAGGGGCAAAATGCATGGACCTGTATTTCAATGACCAGTACACAACCTCCAGGACATGGTGCTTAACTTCAACCTACTGGAGTGGGTATTGAAATTTTATTGGACGATTAATGAAAAATGTATTATTTAAATAACAGAGAAAGCTTAAATTATGAAATAACTGTAATTTTGTGGGAAATAAAACAGAGATCATGCAGCACCTCTCAAAAATGCAGTAAATTTCCTTGTGCCCAAATATATAAAATGAATTTCTAGGGGAGGTTTACTACATGTGTTCATGTATGCAAATTAATCTTAATAATAATAATGTACTGAACCTTTTCTAGTGCTGATTGTGGTTCATGTTTTGGTCCCAACACATACAGTTCCTGTCCTCTCTTAATTGTCCCACTAAATACTCGCGCAAATGCAATAAACACATGTTCATCACGCTGTTCTTGCTCATCCTGTTTGTCTGTCTTTGTCTGATCTCCGAATGTCACAAGCTGATTATCTGTTATTGGCACTGCACCATCTGCACAACCTGCACACACCATATTCAAACAAACTAACTTCAATTAATAAATAAAATCTAATAAACTAACAACATGAGGAAGGGAACTGAGTGGAAAAAGTCCACAAGAGAATCTTGAAGAACAGACTGATGAGAAAGAAAAGGATTTAAATAAAAAATTTATTTCAGCAGAAACTGAACATTTTGGTGGAAGCAATCCACATAAAATAATAAGGAAGCTAAACCCAAATCCTGAAAAAATAATAATAAATGAAAGATTGCTGAAAGATTTCAGACTGTGTTTGCTTTGGCATGAACAAATTGTGACAAAATAAGGTAAAAAAACCACTGGGATCCACAGGTGCAATGAGCAAACACAGACAAAAACCTGGATATTACCTGAATGATATGTCATATAGGAAAATAATCAATACAGGGAAACTCTTATTTAAGGTTACTTTCAGTGGCAGAAGACCAGAAAAAACAATTGTCAAAATCCTCAATCAAAGGGAGATAACTTTGGAATTAATGACTACAGATCAGTGAAAATGAACACTGAATGAGGGAAAATTAAAGGAACTCTACTGTAACTGAAATTTTTATTTTTAGCACAATTAATGTGTATGTTATAAGAAACTGAAAATTTGACAGTAAATCCTAAATAACATACTATGGAAAGAACAGTTTCAATGAACTGTTTACTTTTAATCACACAACATGGCAAATAATTTGACAGTTATCAGTTTCCACAAGGGTCTACATGACAAATGACAAGGGTTACACACTGCTAAAAGTTGCTTCAGATACAGACTGTTCCAGGACATTTATAATGGAAGTACCTAACAAAATAAAAGAAACATATTCCTATATCAGACACAGTCTGACTCTCGAAAAGTCTTCATGGACACTGAAGCTCATTGTATTCCCTGTGCTGAGCCACATCATGAAATAACAATATATGTACCTCCTACATGAGAAAGAGTTTGACTCTCAGCAAGTTTTTGCGCGTGTCGAAGCCGAGCTTGCTCCCTGCGTTCAGCTATCTCAGCAGCTGTCAATGGCTGGGGGCGATACTGCGGAAGACACTGACGTTCCATCTGTAACCATCATTCAAATTAACCATAAGAAGTTTATTAAAAAATACAAAGGTGTGTAAAACATAAAACTCTAATTTTTTCAAACTAATTTAGTACAGATGCATTCAGTACAGTTTTGTCATTTTTCAATATATTGCCTAATTTACCACACACAGTACATGCTTCTAGCCCATGGTGATGAATTGCTGTGCATACCGCTGCCATTGCCCCCTACCACACCCCCCCCCCCCCCCAACAACCACTTTCAAGATTTCCATTTGACTCACCCTTCTTCGGGAATCATACAATGTTCTGTATTAAAAAGGCTTCAAATGTGATTACTGGAATTAACTGAAGAAAAACAGTTCATTCATGTAACAGAATTTAAAAAATTAATGTTACAGGATTATTTTAAACAAATTCATGATTAAATCACAGTGAAATCCCCATTTAATATTTCCTATGGGAGCAGTGGCTTTGAACACTAAACTGAATAAAAATGTAACTGGGGAACACTAAACACAGTTTCACTCCAAACAGTTGCTCTACTATCAAACTAATATCAATGAAATTATAATACAATTAAGCAGTTAACACTGGCACAGTTACAGTACAATTTACTAAATATAGTGAACTTCATTCAGACATACTGGAAACATTTTGGAGATGTATACTATCACAGGTACATTTTCATCTTTTGAACATGCCAGGAATTCTGATTTCAATTTCTGTGTGTCACTTGGCAAACTGTCAAACCTCTCAGTCACAGAACACATCAGCTTCTCTGCCTTTTCTTCTGTCATTTCACAAGGAGCAGGCAATTTCATACACACCATATCTGTGGAGATAATCCTTATTATGAACAGGTTTTCAGTGTGCAAACACAAAACTGAAATTGTAAAGAAACAAAATGTTGATTTCAGCAGAACTTCTCCTAATTGTGTGGTAACACTAACTGCTAAAACCAATCTACTAATTATGCTGGACAACATAATGGAGGACCCTGCTTATGTCTGTCAAGACATTTACTTCCACACAACACCTGGCAATGTCCAGTTGTTAGATATGTGCACGCAACCACATGTGTGCATATGCATGCATACATGCGCGCCTGTGTGTGTATAATGGGTACCATAAGTTTCCCTACTTCATGGTACACCACCAAATTTTTCCAGTGATTGAGAAAATTAAAGATAGAAATAATACACAAACTTGGGACAGCATACAGACAACAAATAATGTTAAGGGCAATGAAGAAACACAGAGGAGCAAAGTTAAATAATTTCCTGTGAAGCTATTACAAGTTAACTAAAATCTAACTGTATAGCAGTTACAATATACAGAGTTTCTACATTATAGAGTAAAATCAGAAATAAGGTGTAAACAACATTTTTACTGTAATTTTTCAATAAAAATATGATAAAAAATGAGAGCTAATATTAATAACCATTTGGTCATGCCATTAGACAGTGTACATATTTTAATCATATTATAACAAGGTCTAGCTTGACTTTTAATGACTCCCTGGCTAATGAGATGAAGAATATCACTATGCCACAAAAATTCACATCAACTACCACTGAATCTTGCATAAAGTTATGTACTTAATCATCTTTATTAGTTACGGACAGGCATCCAAATTTGTCTGCACCAAAAGCAGTTAATATGCCAAGGAAAACTGTTAACATGCATTCAACAGTAAATTTTCTTGAAATGCCTGTAGCAATATGAACTTCTGATAGGAATTTACTACACATGACTTTTAACATTCAACTTATTTGCCTTATGGCTGGTTGTAAAATATTATACCTCTTAAATGGGAAGATTTCTCATCTAGAAACTTATGTGAGAAACAGTGCATTCTCTTGTTAAACTGATGGCATACATCCTAGATAAGACTTATTACAGACACCTTACCCAGTAATGTTTTGGCAAGGGGTAACCACTGTCCACAAAGGGCCTGTAATTGCACCCTGCCATCTGTATGACGTATGTCTCTGACAGTCAGCTTGATGTTCAGACTGTCTGCAATCTTTTGTAGTCTGTCCTTCATCTAAAACATAATTATCAATACACTCTATGTAAAATACTGTATTCACACTCGTCCTTGCTTGAATGATAAATGAATAATATTGATCCTGCTGTATGCAAAGTTAAACAATCAATGATGATTAACCCATCAACAAAATGATACCACAAAGCATAAATGCAGTTTATTCACTAGAATCAATCACTGATTGTACACACTGTACAATAACCAAATCTATCTGAACAGCTCATTCTATTTCTATACTAAATGATACGGTTTCTTTTAAAGCAGCTGTAACTGTAACTATGTTTGTACTCACTAGCTAATAGCTATGAAGATGTGTTATAAAAACATGTGGGAATACATATATACCATATACCCAAATATAAAATGACCTGCCTTAACAATCTTCATCTCTTTCTGAACTTACGTTTCATTGTTACACCTTTCACCATTGCCCACAAAAGTGATAACAAGAGGTTCACTATAAACTGTAAGCAAAGAAAATCATATCTGACAATAAAATAAGATAATACAATGAGTTCAGTCAGCACAGTGACCAGGATATGAGCTGGGTGACTGATTACTTCCAACTAGAGGCCAGACATTTTTCTCTGTTGTCATGTGTTCAGACTGGCTCTGTGGCCCAAGCAGACTTATTCAGTGCGTAATAACCAGCATCTCTTCCCCCTGGTGTAAAGCTGCAATGGCATGAGGTCTACTACTTTTCTGTGCTTGTGCTGAGGTTAAGAATTACTGGAGCTATACCTACACTTCCCCATGTGTTGTCACAGCATTGTGTGTACTTGACAATTAGGACAACTGAACGTTTTAGTTCACCACATACAGTACTCTGCATGCATACCTTGCTTAAAATTTAACACATTCAAGTATAATTAATGGCATAACCTAACCTACCTTTCTAACAACAACTGTATCATACACAGCCCAGATGTTCTCCAACACAAACTGGACAAACAGAGGTTTCTTGGCCTTTTCCTGTGCACCCTTCATAACTCGTTTTGTTTTAGCATGAAGGTAGAAATCTCCCCACAAAGTTTTCTGTAGAACTTTTTCATTAACGCCTAATTTCTCTGCATACAATTTCGCAAAATCTTCTATACTGGAAAAGCAAAAGAAAATATGTTTATAGATAAATAGACATAATTAATTTTAGCTGCACAATACTAAATTAATCACATGTAAACTCATACAGGTCCACAGCATGTAAATGTTGTAATTACAGAAAATAGGATAAAATTCATCATGAAATAAAATGAGTGCAATATCCTTGTACAAATACCGTATAAATCATGGGCAGTTTATAAAATGCCCTTTAATATTCTGATAAGAGTGATTTCAGGCTTCTGCCACAGTGCAAATAAGGTCTTCGCTCTTCTGGGTAGGTATCTTGTGTAACCAACATGCAATGTTCATGCACCATATTCTCATCTGTGACATGCCCAAGTCTACAATATTTTTTCACATCATATCATAAATGGCACGATTTTTAAAAATGAAGTTACTAAAGATAAACAGTGTGTTTAGATTTTCTGTACAACTACTGCCTGAAATATTTCTCATTCTAGGAGGAACTGAGTGACATAAGATCAAAATTGTATAAGGGCTTTCAAGTAAAGTACCCAATATTATTCTTGTCATATTTCAATGAAACTTGATTTTTTTCCTGCAGATTTTTTAAACATACTAAATATCAAATTTCATGAAAATCCGTTCAGTGGGAGTCAAATTGTTCCATGTGGACAGACAGACAGACAGACACGACAAAGTTGATGGTCACTTTTCACTATTTTGCAAACATGCCTAAAAATCAGAAATCAACTGTGCATTTTTATTCAAACTAACTCTCTTGACAAGTTCAAACACAGTGAAAATAGAAAATTTTAATTGGAAACCATGTACCATAGTGTTCACAGCAGGAATAAATATTCACATACTTAGTTAATTCAAAGAACCAATAAACACTAATTTCTTATGCTATCTGATCTACTAACTGAGGCTAAGTGAATGTGGTAAAATTTCCTCTGTAATGAAGTAAAAAAATTTCAGAGTACAGATGCATACGTCATCTGTGCCAAAGGCACATGACAGAAAAACCAAGACAACAGCTTTAACCAGATATGTTACATGAAACAGACATCTGGACATGGTGCATTCATGTTTAACCTTACCCAAAACCCCAACCATCCACAGCGCTGGCAAAAATTACATTCCCTTGATCCGGTGAAAAATACAAGTGAGAATCATCTTCATCCTCAAGCCCAGTACTCCAGTCATACAGAGATGTACTTGACTTGTCTCGATCAACTTGTGCCTGTGGCTTTTCTGGTACTATTCGACCCAAAACTTCACTGGCAAATAATTCTCCCATAACAGCATTAACCTGAAGAAACAAGATACTGAATTGCAATGACATGTGCCAAGCAAAGGTGAGAACAATTCAATAAATGTTAACCCTTATACCAAAAAGCAGTAAATCAAAAGTTTGTATATTACTCATACACTCACAGGAGAAACATCAGACATGAACAAATTTCACTTATTTACTTACTTCCTTACTCCATGGAGCAGAGTCCTTCTTCAGAAGCTACCAGGTATCCAGCCAGTCAAGAAATTTCTCGCAATTTATGGAACCCGAAGGTTCATTACCGCAGTCACAAATGCCAACCACCTCTCCCTATACTCAGCCAGCTCAATCCAGTCCAAGCCCCCACTTCCTGAAGATCCATCTTAATATTATCCTCCTGTCTACACCTGGATATCCCAATTAGACTCTTTCCCTCAGGTTTCCCCACCAAAACCCTGTATAAGCCTCTCCCCTCCCCCATATGCGCTACATGCCATGCCCATCTTCTTCTAGATTTTATAACCCAAACAATATTAGATGAGGAGTACAGATCATTAAGCTCCTCATTATGTAGTTTTCTCCACTCCCCTGTTACCTCATCTCTCTTACCCCCAAATATTCTCCTCAAAACCCTACTCTCATACACCCTTACACTACGTTCCTCCATCAAGTTGAGCGACCAAGTTTCACACCCATACAAAACAGACAAAATTATAGTTCTCTATATCTTAATCGTTACATTTTTTGATAGCAAACTGGAAGACAAAGAATTCTGCACCAAATGATAGAAAACATTCCCTGACTTCAATCTGCTCTTAATTTCTTCCTGAATAGAATTTTGATATGTTAAGATTGTTCCAAAATATTTGAACTCTTTCACCCTTTCAAAGGAACTATTAACAGTCTTCATACTGTGACTTCATCCTGCATTCTGATCTCAAGACATGACCAGGTACTTAGTTTTATCAGCATTTACTTCCAGTCCAGTCTCCTTACCTGCATCTACCAAAGCTTCTGCATTTCCTTTACAGTATGTATGCTTCCTCCCAACATATTAGCATAATCAGTATAAGCCAGAAGCTGATGTGCACTATTTAATTTCAAACCATCCTCGTTTACCTAAACATTCCTAATGGTGTACACTAAAGCAAAGTTGAAAAGCAATGGTGATAAAGCATCTCCTTGTTTCAAACCATTCCTAATAGGAAACATGTCAGACAAATTCTTGCCTACCCAGACTCTGCCATATGTTTCAGTCAGACACACTTTTATTAGCCTTACCAGTTTCATGGGAAAACCACACTCAGTGTGAATATTATACAAAGCCTCCCTCCTAACTGAGTCATAAGCTTTCTTGAAGACTATAAGGAACTGATGCAATGCTTCATTGTATTCCCATTTTTTCTCAAGTATTTGAAGAATGCATGGGCCGGGTAGCTCAGTCGGTATAGTGACTGACTACGGGTTGGACGGTCCGGGATCGAATCCCGGTGGGGACGAGATTTTCCGCCCATCCAGACCGGCCGTGTGGCCCACCCAGCCTCCTGTACAATGGGTACTGGGTCTTTCCCGGAGGTAAAGTGCGGCCAGGGCATGCTGCTGACCACTCACCCCCCTTCTAGTGGCGTAGACATGGAAGAGTAGAGCTATACCTCTACCCACCCTCTGGGCCACACCAGGCCTGTAACGGGAACACTTTACCTTTTTATTTCAAGAATGCAAAACATATGATCAGTAGCTGACCTGTTGCGTCAAAATCCACATTGATGATCTCCAATAATTTCATCTGCATATGGAATTAAAAATTTGTACGTACTTGGCAAAAGTGATATGCCCCTATAATTACTAAAACCTGTTTTATCGCCCTTCTTATACATAGGTACAATGATCGACTCTTCCACTCCTCAGGCAATTCCTCCTTATTCCAAAGAGAAATAATATGTTTGTATATCTCAAGGCAAATTGTTCTACCCCCTGCTTTAATCAAGTCTGCTGGTATTTGATCAACACTTGGAAATTTGTGATTTTTTAGCTTTGCAATAGCCAACTCAAAATCAGAGGCACTTGGCTCAGGTTCTGCTGTGTGTATTTCTGTCTGCCTAACATCATTTACCCCATGTACATTCAATAGCTGGGAGAAATGGTTCCTTCACCTAGCCAAAATACTGTGGAATCTCTAACCAAATCACCTTTCTCCTCTACTATATTATTTCTAGGCTCGTAACCCTTCTTAAAGTCATTGCTGCCCCTACACAAGTTCCTAAAATTTTTATCTTACTATTAGTTTCAAGTTCCTCAATTTCAGCTTTCAGATATTCCTTCTTTTTGTTCCTAAAATGTCTGCTTGCATCTCATCTTACACTGCTTAGATTATTTACATTGCTTTGGTTTGGATCCTGTATCCACTAAATTTTAGCCTGCTTCCCTTATCTAAAAAAACCTAAACATTCTTCATCAAACCATGGTTTATGTCGCTTCAATTCATGCAGACCTAGACTCTCTTTAGCTGAGGTTTTGATATTTCTTTAATGTTCTAGCAACCCCTCTTTGTCGTCATCACTTAAGTTCTCCAAAGCTTCAAACCTGTTTGTAGTCTCAATCTGATACTGTTTCCTAACCTCCAGCTCATTTAGTTTCCCGAGATTAAATCTTTCCCCATCAAACTTATGTGCTGCTTGTTTACTTACTGCCAATCTTTTCCTGACTTTTGTAACCACCAGCTAGTGATCAGTATCACAGTCAGCTCCCCTGAATCTTCGTACGTCTAGTATACTCGACTGCCATCTCCTATCTATCAACATGTGATCAGTCTGGTTGTGAGTCTTCCCATCAGGAGAGGTCCAGGTGTACTTATGAATGTTTTGGTGTGGGAACATTGTGACCTGAACAACTAGATTTTTTGATGTGGTAAAGTTTACTATTCTAACACCATTATCATTACTATCCTGATGTAGACTCTTATTTCCAACTGTCGGTTTGAAAATATTCTCTCTCCCTACTTTTGCGTTAAAATCTCATAACAGAATTTTCCAATGTTACTTAGGAATATGATCAAAAACCTGCTCTCATTCCTCACAAAAACTGTCTTTTGAATCATCACTTTTCTCCTCACTTGGTGCATGCACGTTTAGAACATTGATATTACATCAGCAAGCTCTCACAAATACATATGACATCCTATCACTAACAAACTCTACTCTCTTAACTGCTAATACTATTCTGAGGTGTACAAAAATCCTGTTCTCAACTGATAATTTTCGTTTCCTTTTCCATATCAAAAATTATAATTGCCTGCTCTTACCAAGCCCCCTTTGTCCCACCTAACCTCCTGCACAACCACTAAATCAAATTTATATCTTGCTAATTCCCTGGCTGCTCCTCTAAGTTAACCTGCTTTGCAACACAATACATTTTTGTGTTGAGGAGGTGTTAGCATCTTGCCCAACTCCCAAGCTGGAGGACCACCCTTTGTCAGCCGCCCGCGACTGCTTATTCAACATATTCGCAGCTACCCTCCATATTGGAGGCCATTCCTCCAACCCCAACCTGAGGACGGACCATGCAGTGGTGACAGAGACCCACTTATCATGGAACAATATTCACTACCTGATTAAATAATGTGGTTGAGGTAGAACAAGAGAAAACTGAGTAGCTAATTGTCTATGTACTGACAGGAAATCATTTTTAACACATGTGCATATAAAGCCCTCATACTGAAGCAATGATGCATGCTTTATTTGTCCACCTTCACAGTGAAACCTTGTTACAGTATTTTCATATGTGTTACCTCGTACAAACCTACGGAGCAGAGTTGGAAAGCTAAGTTGATACGTAACAAAGATACTGCCTGCCTTATATGAAACCCACAAGACAACTCCAGTTCACATTCTTACATGCTATCTCTTTAAGATCCATCTTAATATTATCATCAAAACTACATCTAGGTTTCCCAAGTAGTCTCTTCCATTCAGGTTTTCCAGGTGCATGACAGAAAATCAGGGGGCCAGAGTAACATTTGCGTGGGGCACCAACACTTCACTGTTTGAATAATATATTTCAAATTGAATAAAAGGTTCTTTTCTCCCCTGCATCTGCTGCAGCACAGATGACAAATTTTTATTTTATAGCTTTTCAAACATTCTATCTGATTGAATCTGGTTTCAGTTGGGCAAATTACTTGCTGTCAAAAGTACACAACCACCTTGTTGTGAAGAGAGAAGATCTGCACTTATCACTGACCACACTGGAAATGTGCATTCAAAAACTTGCAAGTGTTACTTAGGCCCAAGGAACACGCTGAATAAAATGCCAATTATTAACAGAATATTGTTACCTAAACAAAATATTTGAAAACAATACAGTATTGTAAATAAAAGTAATATAAATGTATTACAATACATAAATCAAGACTGTGGATTATAAAGTACTTTATCTTAATAAGTAACAGCATCTAAGAAGGGGGGGGGGGGGCAAAGATAGATAAAGCTCAAAAGGGGGCCATGAACAAAAAAAGGGTTGAGAAACACTGATGTACAATATAAGTCACATACATACTCCCATGTTGCCACTTGCTTCAATGACACACCCACATAAATAAACATTTGATAAAGATGCAATCTTTATATCATCTAATGCAACCTGACTATAACAAGTAATCACTGCACTTACAATTTCTGACACTGTTACAATCTGGAATTATAATGGATTTTCACTGCAAAAAGGTGAGTTCATGTATCTGGCCACAGGTTTGGGTGCAGAAAGAATTAATAGTGTAATTAAGAGTGTAATTATAGCATAAGTTACCTGTTCCAAGATTTGTATGAGATGAACATAAGCATCCAGAGGTGACAATTTCATTTCAAGAATCAAACGATCCAACTTATTCAACACTAATACTGGACGAATATTTTCTACCCATGCCTGCTTCAGAGCAGCCTGCAAATATCACAAGGATAAATATTTTTATAAATGCAATAAAGTCTGATATATTTAGAATGAGATGCTGGTTACTATGAATCTTTTTAACGTACTACCAACAATCATGTTAATGCAAGACAAGTGTGTTTTAATAATATTACTATGATCAGCAAAACATTTGTGAAATTTAATGTTGGTGGCTGAGAGGTTTGTGTTCTCCAAGCCAAGGCCTCACATCAAAACATTATATAGATATAATGTTTTGATGTGATACGATGTGATATGATCCCTGAACTACATAAATCACCTGTGTTTGTGGACATACTCCTTCCACAACATCCACTACTACAATGGCTCCATCACAAAGCCTCACAGCTGTGGACACTTCAGATGCAAAATCCACATGACCAGGAGAATCTATGAGATTAACAAGATATTCTTCTTCACCTGTACACAAAACACAAAATGTATATTTTACTGTTGTTGTTGTTTTTAACAAAAATTTGGTGGTATGCATATTTTGTATTTACAGTTTTAGATGTACTGTATTTTGATTCTCATGTGTGAATTTTGTTGATGGGTGTGATACATTTTCAGTTGATTGTGTTTTAGGATTTCTGGTTTCACCTGAAGAAGGAAGCAGTTTCCTTCCAAAATGTAGTGTGTTGTTTTGAGTATTTTTGTGATGATGGGAAAAGTTCTTGTAAATGCTGCTAATATTAACTCATGTACAACCACTGTCAAAAGTCTATATGTTACAACTAATGTACCAGCCATGCACTACTGCAAACATATATTAAGACATTAGTTTGAGAATATTTATGTCTTGAAAGATGCTGTACAGAGAGTTATGATTGGTAGCTTGTAAGAGCAATGTTGTTCCTATGCATGCCATGAAGGAATACAGAAGTGTGCAGGTAAAGCTACACTCATTGTTAACCTCCATACTGGACCAAGATGAGTGGTCAGGGTTGTGCTCATCATATAACTTACGTTCTACCCTAGCATTTGCCTGGAAGGACTGAGAAAAATCACATAGAACCTCGGTAAGGATAGCTAGCAAACGGCATAGGCAAGATTCAAACCAAGCATTTCCTGAATACAAGTCCAGAGTGTTACTTCAACACCAACCCACTTGGCACCATGCACCATGTAATAATACAACCTCAGAAAGGGCAGTTACTTCTATGGTATGCAGTATATTTTGCATTACTGAAAATCAGAATAGTACTCGTGTTAGAACACCACCTCATGAGAAATCCATATAATATTTTACTGTGAGTGGAACATGGTCAGAAGTAAAACTGAGCTGTGATTTCCATTTAGTGCTATGCTAAGAACACATCGTCTATATGCTTTCAAAACCCACTATGTGCATTTGTTTAGAAATGAAAACTCTATGGGGTTATGATACTTGGTGGAGTAAATCTACATAAAAGGCCTAGTGAACTTCAGGAAGCCATCTAATGTATCAATGTTACCAAGTAAGAAATATACCTATGACTGTTTTCTACCAAAAAGTGATAGGATAAAATTTACAGCATGCAGAGATCTGGTTTTGGCAACAACAGCAATTAAGAAACATTCATTCAATGTATGGATAAAGACATTACCTCATGTTAACACAGGGCAGGCAGAAGGATGTCAGAAATGGGAAAGCAAAGAAGACAAACAGACAAAAAGAAGAGATAAAAACTAAAACTGTATTGCAAAGGTTAAATATGATTCCCAAGGTGCTGAGCCATTACTGCAGATTTTCTACACCAGAACTGATGCAGATGAAAGCTTTTGATCTCTCTCTCATGTGCATGAAGTGTACAAGCAGTGGTGTGAGTAGACAAAAGTACTTGCTACGCAAAGGAAAGTGTTTTCAGAAGTGATATGTGAAAACAAAATCTCAATTTTTAAGCCCAGGAAAGATCAATGTGATGTGTTTCTTTCAAAGAAGGCAACTGTTCAGAAGAAGAATATAACTTACACGTAACTAAAAAGGTTGAAGTGCGTGAGGCAAAACAGAACGCAATTTCTAGGGCATCGAAAGAGACTCTAGTTGTAACTATGGATGTTCAAAGTGCACTAATATGTCCAAAGTTATTACTGTCCAAACACTGTTATACTCAGAAACTCCAGTTACATGATTTTATAATATATGCTTCAAACAACAAAGATACACATATGCATGTCTGGCATGAGGGATATGGTAAAGATATGGCTAATGAATTCACCACTTGTATTGTTAACTTTAACAAGAAGAATACGCATTACAAAAAATAATCTCGATATCAGATGGATGTGCATAACAAAATAAAAACAAGGTGTTACAAAGTGCTTTATCCAACATACCTCTGAAAATGAATACAGAAATTCAGCAAATAATTCTGGTAAAGAAGCACACTATGATGGAAGTCGATAGTGTCCACTCTACACTGGGACTTTTTAAACTGCCCATCTACACTCCAGCCCACTGCATGATAAATATGGGAGAAACCAGACGCAGAACCCAGCAATGGGCGTTAATGGGGAGGCACGACTTAATGCACATTATTTAACTATTATGTAGTAAAAAGGCGTAGTGTAAAACAGCTTTGTGCTTCCAGCACATAAAATGTTGTTGTTATCATTATTATTATTTCCCAAAACAATTATAAAATGTATTACAAATAAAAACAGAAGTTAATATCATAATTTGAGGTAAATTGGAGAAAAATAAAGTAAAGAGAACATCCTTTGCTCCTCCTCCTCTTTGTGTGTGTGTTGCATGTAGCACAATTTCCAAGCGCACTTACGATATGCAATGTTACCGGTATTCTGCTAACATAACTCCATGTTGTGTTTCTTTTCTTTCTTTCCTTTTTCTTTTATACTGAATGACCAGATTTTTACACAGATGCCTTCACACCACACACTTGTCAATCACTTATATTTTCTTCAGTGTACTGTGCTAAGCTACACAGAAATGTCCTAACATTTTTAATTTGGTACATAATAGTCAAAATGACACTTACCTTTCGTATGTAGCAGAGCAATGGAACTGCTCTTCATTGTTATTCCACGCTCCTGTTCATCATTACGGCTATCCATATACCTGTAATTTCAAATAGTACTTATCTATTACAACATACCAACCTGAAAATTATAAAAACACACTGCCACTCATTTATGATGCAATACGATCCATGGAAATGATGACATATGCATCAGACACAGGCAACTACTGGATTGGCACTTCTGAGAGCATCCTAATATTACCATATGGACTGTGTTCTTGTACCATTCTTTAACAGTACTGACCATATTTACAACATCCGCAGTTTTGCACCAGACATAAATTCATATAATGGGGCATAAATAGAAGTGGCATAAAATTAGTCTCCCGCGACGTGAAACAATGTGATGCATAAATAGATACAGCCATTTTGGAGGGGTATGCTAACGCCATCATCTGGGTCTACCAGCAAAAGAGCAGCCCCCCTTGAAAGAACGGTAACTGTATACCAGTCAACATGACATAATATCCCAGAGGACTTAAATCTTCAACAACATTGTGACAGCCATAAATGTCTGAGAAGTGAAATGATTTGTGCACATCTCCGTATTAGCTGAATGTCTGAAAACCTGCATGAAAACTAAAAATACTAAACCAAGAGAAATGTTCTCAATCACTTAAAAATTATCCACTTCAATTATGATAAGTCATTCATCAATCTTGGAGTAATGAAAACACAATATCAGCCCACTTAAAGAAGAACTGCAGTTATTGCTGTACAATACCACATTACCTAACTTTCCCAGCCATTTTTGGAGATATAATTCCATTAGTAGCCACCAAAGAATCTGCCAGTGTGGTTTTTCCATGGTCAACATGCGCAAGAATACAAATATTACGTATCCTACTTGGGTCACTCTGTAGTTTGTTTAACTTTCCAGGGTTCAGAAGCCTCATCTTCCTCAAATTCTGAAACAATCATGAGAAATCCTAAACATTATAGACAAAGAATGATACACATGAACACTAATGTTGTTCTGCATCTATAATATCCCTATGTTCCTCCTCATTGCCTGTCACCCAAAAAAAGTTGGTAAACCCTGGTACATAGCTTAGGATTTTGGGGTGGTGGGCAATTGAGAGCCAATGATTAACTGCCTGAGGCATGGCAATACCCTGTACTTAGTGTCAAGTCTCACTCTGGAAAATCATTGGTTTACAATAAAGAAGACTTATTTTTTAGAAACACAATAATAAATTTCACATGCTTTTAGTAAACATTCTTCTAATATTGTCATGTGACCACTTAATACTTTAACTCAACAAAGAGTTCTCCTGTCCTTTCACATGCACTGTCACTGCATTAACTCAGGAAAACCATGCAATAATTATGTTAACTATATATTTATTCAGTTCTAGGATTTACATCACACAGCAGCCAAGTGTTCAGATAAAGGTGACAATTTGTACAAGTAACATTAATAAGTGTGATGACTGCAATACAAATTTCTGTGATACAGTATATTTTGTTGATCTTTAAATTCTGTTTTCTCTCTAAGAGAATGTTAATTATGGGGGTTCTAACAAAAAGACACAGAATTATCCTATGAAAATAATTCACAAAATTCCTTCACCCTCTGTAATAAACTTCAGTACAAATCCTCAACCTCTCACTGGTCTACATAACGCGAAATGGTAGAGATTAAAGACAGTCGCTTCCCTATGGCCATCTGCCGATTATTGGCATTTGTTAATACATTCCTAACCTTAGACGGTAATCTATGAGAAGATTACTTAGAGTTAATGCCCAACACACAAACTGCATTGCTTCAATGCTTGTCCTAATATTTAATGTGGTCAAACGCGAGTAAATCGAGTTACCACAAAGCTATTACGCCTATATTCTACATTCTACTAACACCACTAATCGAACATGCAATCATGACTGAAAATACTTATTTTAGTATGCAAGTGCCAGGCCAGACATATAGTCTGCAGTAATGCAATCGAAACACAACCTATACTAACTATAAAACTTACTTGCCCACACGCTTGATATGTAAGTTACGAAACGGAACAAACCTTGTACCGGCCACACCGTCACAATGCTACTTAACACGGTGAGGAGTCAGTATTTTGCATTGATTAACATCAATGTGGTGAATTATCATTTAATAATGTTGCAAGATGGTGCAATTATATTCAAATAGCACACCATAAAAGCAGAAACAACACAATGCACGGAGTATCTATAACGTTATTGGTTCGATTCGTTGACTATTATCTGTGCGTAACCCATAATCCGTGGCGTACACTGTACCTACGCCAGCATACTGCACTGCCATCTTTGCATGGCACATAGTATTAAAATGCACGCGACCTCTCCGATGAAACTTCAATGGACCGCTGGAAACAAGGACTTGTGTCTGTAGTTGAGGCATCCCTGTTGTGTATGAAAAAATGAATATAAAAATAAAGGTAAAGTAAGTCAAAACACAACTAGTTTTATTGGATGTTAATGAACGACATGTTTCGGCCTACTTGGTCATCATCAGGTTGCAAAGTTCTACTAGACTAAGTATTGTTGTGTGTGGCAGATGTTGAGATCTCATCATCTGGCCAAAAGTTATATATGAGATATAAACTGCGTATGAGCAGGTACGTTGGTAACCTGGTTGGGGGGGGGGGTCATCTCCCTTGGGCTCTGTCATTGTTGGTGTTGGGGGAAGGGTCCGGGTGGCGAATTAGCAGGTCTGAATGTGTCACATCTGCGAGAGAGATAAAACTGTATGTAAGGAGGAACCGTTGGTGTGTTTAGATCTCTCTCTTGGGTACACTGAGCGGTACTTACGTGTGGCGTTAGAGATTCGAGGATAGATGCCCTGTTGGTTCTAGTGTTACTTTGGTATTGGATACTTCGTGTTGCACTGGCACGTTCGTGTATTGTACCCGGCTATCACTGTAGAATCGGAGTACTGTCTGTCGCTATAGTCACCGTGGTGATGGATTCAGCATGTGGCACTAACACAGTCTTGTGCTGCATGTGGGAATTACTAATTAACTGATACAGACTTTTTTTTTTGTCGTATATGGAGATCACTACTGAACTGTATGCTGTCGTTGCACTCTTGTCTTTATATGGTTTTTGTCAGGTTTTGCGTGTGCAGACTGCCTTCTGTTGTGTGGACGTCCACACAACTATCCTCGAATCTCCAACGCCACACGTAAGTACCGCTCACTGTACACCAGGCAGAGGTCTAAACACACCAACGGTTCCCCCTTACTTACGGGGACAGAGGACAGCGAACAGAGAGAACGGGAATCTGGGGGCGGTAGCCCCCTAGTCAGGGGTTCTGGAAGCAGCTGTAATTTGGTACAAGAAATTTAATTTCATATAGTAAAATTTTCTAAATTTTTGGTACTTTAAGACTATTTTGATGTCAACTAATTTATTTGTCATTGTTAATGTAAAACAATTGCGAACGTAGGTGGTTTTAGAATTTTACTGCCCTTTTTCCGAACATCGTGGGGTGTTGGCGTCCTAAATTCAGCAATTTTTAACAGTTTTCACAATCGGGTTGAGTTTGGCACGATTTTGGTGGGCCTTCGGAATTTCGGGCCGGGGGGTGTACCCCCCCCGGTACGCCAATGAACTGGTACCACAGAACATCTCACGCAATATGCATGGCGTTGTTTAACCCCCCCTCCCCCCTCGCCGGTACGGCAATGAACTGGTACCTCAGAACATCTCACGCAATATGCGTGACGTTGTTTAAACCGATGTTGTTATAACTTGGTTCGGCTGTGTGTGTAGTTATTTATTTGGCTGTATACATTTATAATATATTTTTATGTGATCTGCGTGTCAACACAGTATATAATTTTCCTCTATCAACGTTCGTAACAATCCCGATGATGGCTCGCAATTAGAGTTGAAATAAGTAGCTGTGAATAAATTGATATAAACTGGTGATTTGCTTGACTGATTTGATACCTTTGTATATGCAAACTCAGACTTAACCACTGCATTGTATGTTCAGTCTTTATTATCAACCGAAAAACTACGACTTGTTACCAATAAATTGAATTGCGATCATGAAATTAATGGTCTGTGTTTATGCCAAGTTGTATTGGTGTATAAAATCTGTGATTATTTAAACTTCGTTGAATATATCGGCCACTTTTGTTGCCATGGTAACCAAGTTCAGCCTCAAGAACTGAGTCATTAAATAATGTTGTCGTCAATGGAAATTGGCTATGGCCGCAGAAATTAGTTATGCCAGCTTAAAAATTTCTCGTCAAATGAGAGAATGTGTAAGTAAATTTTGTTTAAATGTGTATTTGAAGCCATGGATGTTGAAGCCAATGGTATGGTTAATTTTGAAAGAATCCTGTACCACAGAAGCTGTAACTTGGATAAGGTATGTAGTCAAACACAACTTAATCACTGAGGTGTATTTAATGACTATGTGATGGAAACAACTACATATTTCGGCCTGTATTGGCCATCATCAGGTTGTCTAGTGAACTTAAGGGCTAGCTATATGTATGCGCGCGCATGTGGTGTAGAGATCTCTACATACGCATAGCTTGACAAATCGAATCAAAACAGGAGTCAGATAAAACACTATGAAACAGAACAGATAGTAATACAAAATGCATGAATATAAACCAGACAATAACGATATTTGTGTGTGTGTGTGGGGGTGGGGGGGGGGTTGTTCTCGGCAGGTATGGAGTTGGAGTCGTGCGG
>Ga0131853_10003951_pt1 | contig 26608 bp, 26 predicted proteins | sample TergutLab28metaG_FD_92764 | JGI IMG/M metagenome (GOLD analysis project Ga0131853, IMG submission 92764) | Labiotermes labralis P1 segment gut microbial communities from Petit-Saut dam, French Guiana - Lab288 P1 (version 2) (version 2) | ecosystem: Host-associated > Arthropoda: Insects >... | reverse complement strand
TGCGGTCAAACGCAGGAATGGCTAACAGACAGGGGGACGTCGACTTGCGCTTCACGCAAGTCTCTGCCCCCAGTTAACACTATGGCTTGGCTTGGCTTGGCTTGGCTTGGCACGAGATTCATTCATTCATTCGGAAAGGAGTAACCGGCAACACACACATCAAGAAAGGACTCATCAAGACAGAAGATATAACGCCCGACTGCCCGGTCACGTAGCCTCGTCGACCGGGCACACCACCGCTCGCCGGGCATCCTGCAGCAGCACTCAGCACCAGTCGCAAACTCCACCGCGGACCTCCGGCCAACCAACCGCGTAGCCAGTGGTTCATCATTGCTCGCGGCCGACCGGAGGCCTCGTCACTACATGGCAACGCAGCTCTACGTCGCAGTCAGCACCACTCAACAGCCGACGACAAAATAATGGCAAGTAAGCCGCGACATCACTTGTCAGACTGTACAACAACTTTTGACATTAATATATATATATATACGCGTGTGCGTGTGTGTGTTTGTGTGTAGTTGTCAATCCAACACAACCCTACAGTACTTCCATAATGTAATGGAATTAACTATAAATATAGTAATTTACAGATACTAATTTTAAAAACTGGTTTTCGTTGGTTTCCTACCTGACAAATGTTAGAGTTACACCTGGAAACCATGATCTTGCATTGTGCAGTGCTAGTGTACACCCCTGGGAAGCCAGGGTTTGTAAAGTATGTGCAGTTGATGTTGGTGACTGAACCACACGATCTCTGAACTGTGAAGGCATGAAGAAATTGTAACATATCTCTTGCTCTCATACTTTGAAAGTACAACCATAAACAAAGTTAATGAGTCAGAATTTAAAGTTATCACTCATAGTGAGAGGGATGCTACTTGAACAGTTGCACAGAATGGCAAAACAGATTTCAAATATAATTTTGATCATTCACTCAACACAAAATTAAACTCCAGCATGATTACTGGAGTTTTGCAACTTGTTTTCATGCAATGTCATAAGTAAGTGTTTTTATCTGATTGTTCCAACATGAACAACACTCGGGGGGGGGTGTCAAAAATTTTAGCAGCAGAACCAAATGTAAAATCTTATGAGAATACATTCTAATGTCAGCATTGATTGTTTAAGGGATAAAAAAAGTTGCATAATTTTCCAGAATTAATTTCACTGATCATCTACACTTTCAATAGTGTTGCTGTCATGAGTAAAGTAAACAGATGGTATTAAATACACACAGGATAGTTTCAGACAATTATATGGCAATGCAAAAATAGATTTGGGGATCCTATCTATGCATAGTTCTGAAATGACAAGGCAGATACAGAAATGTAAGAACTTACATACGAAGTATGCTTACCATAAAATCTAAACACAACTAGTCTTTCTAAGGGGGATTCTGGAATGGCAGAGTCCCGTGCAGTCAAACACTGTGAAAAATGTAAACCAGCCCTGAAGATATTGTACTATTTATTTACAGCAATTCATCAAATCTCTTTCTTACTGTCCTAAACTTACACACCATACACCCAAGAGACAAAATTTTATGTATTTGGATGTGAGCAATTTTGAAACTAATACTGAAAAACATGGCTGAAACATGTACCACATTTCAGACACAAAAATCTCAGAGAACTGACAGAGGGAAAATTTCGTTAGAGAACTGAAAATAGTGTTATAGAATTTTATGCCATGTAGTGCAGTAGGAAGTAGCCAACACTGCAAAGGAACTTCCTGCCTCCTCAATCATGGTATAAAAGCACGCTTACTGATACAGCAGGTGCCCCAGTTGCGGGCACAGCTCCCAGCAGATATTCCTCCTAAGCTGCTACAGTACTGTCTTGAGAAGCATGTGCCATACTGACCATTGGTACCAGTGCACGGAGTATTCTCAAAGCGGAACAGACCGAGGAATTCGAAGACTTGAACACAAACATAGAGTAGACTTTATTGATAAGCAGCATAAACAGTAACGCAAGGAAGACGGGTTAAAATTCCTGTCTGATACTACTTCTTTGTTTTAGAGCTCTGTCTCAAGTGATTTATCACACAGCACAATGTCACGAATGTGGTGGAGCCCATGGGCTGTGTCAGTGGTTACCAACCTTTTGAGTATGAAGACATGTCCCTAAATTCAACAAAATTTTGCAGACCTTTGCATGCTTACAGTTGTAATTTTTGGCCCTGTTAATTGATGGAATAGATAACAACAAAAACTGCCACGGACTCAGCAATAGCTGTAAATAATTCACATTCATTCACAACAACAAGAAGTATAAACATCTGAAAAAACAGTAATACATGTGCAAGCTATTGCAGTATTGTTTGGTCAACCTACAAAATGTATATTTGCAGTCACCCCTGAAATAACACCATGGTCCATAGGATGGGAACCACTGGCCTGTCTTATTACGGGTGTGCCTAGAGGTTCTTAAAAGGTCTGTACAACATTTCAGGATATATATGATATTAACACAACGAATGAGTAAATTTATTTAATGGATTCACTAGTTTTTTTTTTTTTTTTTACTTATGCTTCATTGGCAGACTTTCCCTTAAGCCAGAAAATACAGCATCAAAAAACAGGATGATAAGTGAAAAATGAATTGTCAGGGAAAATACCGTGGCCTAATTCTAATGTGCGTCATCCACGTTGTGTTTTGTACAATAAGTGTTAACATACCTAACTCCTTACTACCGTGGCCTAATTTGTGGTCGGACTGAGGAAAACAATAAGAAACTTAGTGATCAGTGCTAGTCTCTGGACACACAGCAGAAGTGAAGCCCTCCAGAATACAATGCACGCAATGTACCTATAACGTAACATTCAGGCACATTCGTGTAACCATTATAGCCATGGAAAAGCAATAACTATTACATATTCTGAGTGTGTGTGTGTGTGTGTCTGTATCCTTAGTTACCCAGCATGCAATACGAATGCGGCATATTGTCATCTGTGGCCCATCTGGCTTTACCAGACTTCTTCACATTATCTCATAAACGGCAGGATGTTTGGGGAAGGGGGGGGGGGGAATCATAATATGTGTTTTTGGTTTACTCTACAAATTTTGTCTGGAATATTTATCATTCTAAGAAGAAATGAACGAGATATTGCCATAAATGTACATAGGTCTTCACGTGAAGTATCCGATATTCTTGTAAGACTTCAAAGAAACTCGAATTTTCTCAATAGGGTTCCGAAAATTTCTCAAATATCGAATTACACGAAAATCCGTACAGTGGAAGTCGAGTTGTTCCATGCAGACGGACAGACATGACGACGCTAATGACTGGTTTTCGCAAATTTGCGAACGCGCCTGAAGAATAATGCTAACCACTTGACCTTAACATTTGATAGCTGGGGGAGCTCCAGAGTCCTCAGCAATAGATCCATAGGAGCGATGAAAGTCAAGCTCTGGTCGCTTTATCCGAGAGGGAAAAACAACACCTACGGGGGGGCGAAGTAGGACGAGTCACAGAGCCAGTCGGAGCATGGTAACAAATGTCCCTACCAAAAACCCTAACCTGTTCGACCAGCCCTTTGGATTGTCACATAAATGATCGCTGTACCTCAGCACTGATTAAAACACGGAATATTTCAAATGTGAAACTAAGAAACACCACACCGCAATGCTTGTATCATGTTATTCGGCTCCATTTGCTAAAAGACTTTCAGAACTTTTCTGAACTAGCTACGCGAGAAGAGAAATAAATTGCCGTCAGTACACCTAGCGTTGTGTCTTGAATTTGGCAACACGCTTCGACTTCAGAGGGCCATCTTCAGGCCTGCAGGATAAATAACACGGAAGGAGTTGTGTACAGTTGCATTACGTTTTGTATTGAAACAGAGTGTATAACACTTCATGGAATAAAAGGGATATGGAAAAGTTCAGCGACTCTCTGCCTACACAACCTCATATTTAGTGGCTGCCAGGGTTCCTTTCCAAGTAAATCTAGCCTGGGCATAAAGTTGACCAATCATCACCATCTAGCTAGCAGGTTAAGAATGAGTGGAGCTATACCTCTACATCACCTATATGCTTCATGGCGTGAATAAAGATATCTTTACATTTTCTCTTAGTTGGCCTTGTATCTAGTAGATACTGGGGAAGGGGGGGGGGGGTTCTTTACTCCAGGGGTAAAAGAGATGGGGCATGAACTGAACCATTCACCTATATTTAATTCCTATATTAGGAATGTGTGGAGCTATACCTCCATTCGATCACATGGCATGATGCTTAATGAAGCACAAGCACACAATTATTTTACCCTCTTTCTTTGCATAGAACATATAAATAACTAATGCTTTATCTGCTACTTACACATTATCAAGCACTGCATCTAAGTTTATACCACTCCTGCTCCATATTTGAGTTTGCAGATTGAAATTTTGGGACAAAGATGAGTTATTGTACTGGGGGTCCACAGTGGTCTTCCTCAGCACCTCCCAGAAAATTAGGCCACAACTGCTTCCTTCCATGTCCTTTCCAATGCATTATTTATTGCACATCTTACCATTTCTTTCTATGTGGTGTGTGCTGTTAAGTAGCCTCTAAATAAACATATTTATGTATTGCATGATACTTAGAATATTAAGAGTTCACCAAAATCCACTCATACAAAGCAAATACATGGAGAAGTCAAACAAAACGTGAGCTCTTAATAAGTTTTTAGGCACTTTCGCAAAGCTGCAAAAAGTGACTTTTAGCTTCGTCATGTCTGCCACCCTGTCTGTTCACCCATCTGACCGCATGGAACAGCTTGGTTCCCACTGGACAGATTATAATGAAATTTGATTTTAGAGAATTTTTAAAAAAAATCTGTTGGGTAAATTCCACGTTTCATTAAAATTTGACAGGAACAATGGGCACTTTACGTGAATAATACCAATACACATTTATGCTCACAAGATGCTCAGTTCTTCCTATAATGAGAAATGTTTCAGACAAAAGTTGTAGAGAAAATGAAAACACATGTTTTATGTTCGGTAAATATTTTTCCAAAAACCATGCCACTTAAGAGATAATGTGGAAAAATATAGTAGTCAGATAGGCCACACATGACAATATGGCATATGCCCATTGCATTCTGGATAACTAAGTCTAAAAAAACACACTCAAAATATGTGATACTTAAAGCTTTTGCACTGCAACAATTGTTGCACAAACTTGCCTCAGTGTTACGTTTTACATACATTGCCTGTCTTCTTTACTACTACACTGTCCATGACCCAGTTTGTTTCACACACATTTACTATTACAAATAGGTTATATCTACGTAGCATGCAATCAGGAATAAAACCTATTCTTTTTGGTCCCTAGACAGAGCTATTCTCGCACCCGGGGATGATGGACAAAGTTCAACAGAATAGCTGTAATCAGTGTAAATTGCCAACATCAACAAACTTCAAAGCCAGTGTGCTCCCACGCATGCCCAATGATTACTGTCACTGTACAACTTACACCTGCTATCACGATCAGTTGCAAGTTCATTTCCCAAATTGCTGTCTACTGGGCTGGTCTCAAACCCCTGGCCCCCAGCTGTGCTACAGAGCACCAGCAAACACAGAACAGACAACATCACAGCCACCGCTCTTGAGAACAGCTCAGCAGTGAGACACCCAGTCCAATGCTTCTTTTCCTCAGGCTGTTTGCACACCCCCTCTAATTGCTCTAACTGGAGCTGTTTTTAAACTACTTAGCCCATAACTGTGTCTTAACGTTCACTCAGTGCTTCTCTTGCCCTCATTTCCATTCTTAAAAACAGTTAAGTCTTGAAATAACAGTGATAAGCATATTTAACACTTACACAAATTTTAAAAACGATGCACTTTGCCCACACAGTGGTCTATTGTACGATCCTCAGAAAAACAATTATACCCCTAGATATCATTAATGGACTGCTCTCTGTAACAGAAACACAGAGTGTTCTCTGTGACACAGAAGCTTAGTTATAAATATTATTAATATGAATGTCAAACTTTGAAGTGTTAAGGAGGCAGAAAAGTCCCAAAAATTAACTGAATCCATTAGAGATACCTACATGCTCTAACAGAGAGCTCATTAATCTGCACAATTTTAATTTTAAAATAACTTACTTTTTGGTGAGACAAAGAAGGTTGACACTGTGTTGACACATATGGGATATACTGGGTTAAAATTCCACTAGAAACCACCCATTATTAGCTAATATTTTACTCAACTTATCTACACAAATCTCCGTATACAATACCAGATGTGAGTCACATCCTAATTGTCATGGTTCAAGTTGTTCCTATGTTTTCAGTGAGGTACTTAAGTACTAAGCAAGGTTAGCATGATTACTTTGTAAACTGTGTGTGATTTATGAGCTGAGGCAGAAAAAATAGTTTAAATCAAGCATATAACACAACATAGCAAAACCAGATGGCAGCACTGCACTCCATGAAAGTAATAGTTGGTGTTCTCTAAAACTGATCAAGGCACCATTAAATAGGATCAAGGACATGTGGAGGGGATACATGGTCACAGTACAACACTGTCTGTGTCCCATAGGGTACATTGAATGCAGTGGCGTACCCAGGAATTTTGTTCGGGGGGGGGGTTCAACAAATTCAGTTGAGGACAGAGGACAGAGAGAACAGGGATCTGGGAATGGTAGCCCCCTAGTCAGGGGTTCTGGAGGCAGCTGCAATTTGGTACAAGAAATTTCATTTCATATAGTAAAATTTTCTTAATTTTTGGTACTTTAAGACTATTATGATGACAACCAATTTATATGTCATTGCTAATGTAAAACAATTGCGAACCTAGGTAGTTTTAGAATTTTACTGCCTTTTTTCCTAACATCTTGGGGTGTTGGCATCCTAAATTCAGCAATTTTTAACAGTTTTCACAATCGGGTTGAGTTTGGCACGATTTTGGAGGGCCTTCAAATTTCGGGGGTGGGGGGGTTTGAACACCCCAAACCCCGCCTCCTCGGTACGCCACTGGTACATTGTAAGGTCACACACATTGTGACATTTGCTGTACACAAGACAGAACAAGCAGGTTAACAGAGTAACATGTCTCATTCACATTCAGGAAGTTACTGTTTCAAATCCCAGCTGAGGATGAGCTACAAGTATTAGTTCTTGCATAACTTTCTTCAGTACCTTCAAAACATGTTGGAATAATTCCTTAAACCTGGCCAGTAACATTTTCTACCACATCTCTTAGCCCTTCATCTTTCAAATTCGGTGTACCATATGGCAATCAATGCTTCATAAATTTCAGAACTTATACAGGTGCATACATAAACAGATAAACTTACAAATACATGTACACATACATAAACACATGCACATATTTCAGGCAGAATTACACACACTTTTATAGACAAACTCTCCAGGACTGCAGAAATGGATGAGCAAGTTTCTCACCCAGTGATGAATCTTAATGAATCAAAACTGCATAATGAAAAACTTAACCTATTATTATTATTATTATTATTATTATTATTATTATTATTATTATTATATAGTGCTTCGGCCTGTTTTTGGACCATGGTCTCCTCGTCATCAGGATCTCCAGACAATGAGTTTTTGTGAGGTGAAGGCGACAGTCCCATGCCCGACCTCCAAATTGGAGGGTCAGATCATCTCTGTTTGCGCCTCATTCAAAATCTGTCCAGCATGGGCATCAGTTATTATTTATTATTAGCAAGGCCAAAACGAAAAGGGATGAGATGGGTGTAACACATAGCACGCATGGCATACATGAAAAATGCATACACAAGTTTTTTGTCAGAAATAAGCACATGTGTGAGGATAACATTAAAATGAACCTCACATGGTGGTACCTAAACACAAGGGAACTGTTACATTTACTGCACTTTATGCATAATATTTCACACTTTTCTTCTCCTCTGCAGGACTGCTTAGTGATGGTAATGAAATTGAATAAAGCTAAAAGGTTTTCACTCTGTGATATTTGTGGTGCTTACAGCAGTGAGTATGAAGAATGTCATCTTCTGAGGCTTCAAACCAGCACTCTTCTAATATGAACATGGAGGCTGCATGTTCCACCAACAGGTCAGTAACCATATACCAGGCTACATGGTGTCACATCCAAAGGAAGGTACCCCTCAGACATTTACTGAAAATCCAAGAGGCTGGTTTTTTAAACACATATTGCAGCAGTATGGCCAGACAGTATGATCACAAAGCACAACTGCGGTTCCACATCCACAGTGACAATAATTCCTGCACTTCTTTCAACTTGCCAATACCTTGATATAGCAGGGTACCACACAGCACTGCCAAGCCACAACAGATACAGGCAAAGTTATCCTTATACTGAATTAAGCCCCATGGCATGCAGATGTATGGAGAAATGAGGGTATAGCTCCACATAATCTTAATCTCTGCATACTTGGGCCCCTTTGTTCCTGGGAAAAATACCTGTGGTGCCCACTGAATAGGAGGTGGAGGTGAGGAGCTCTCAGAGCCAGTGGAGAGACTTTGGAAAAGAGAGAAAATTTCTGCACTTGCATGGAATTGAAACCAAATTCCTACGCCGCCCAACTTGTGGTCCTTCCCCTATATGTGACTTGAGGTTTTCATGGCTGTAAATATTAGTACTGTGTGGAGTGATGAAATGTGGGGTGGTTACAAGAGACAGTAAACAACGTTTCAATGGTATGAACATTTTAAACATGGTCGAGAACTTATCATTCTTGTAGCCCATAAATGGGCCATTCTGCATCCTAGTTTCTGAACTCTCCATCTTCCTATGGGCAATATTCCCTCTTTCATCCCTTTCTTCTGATTCGCCACCCTTGTTGAAACCCATGTAATACTGATCACTTCAGCATCAATTCTGAAACAGTTCCTTCAACCTGAAGATGGAGGCAGCTTGTTCCTCTGAACCATCAGTGTCACCCTCCAGCACCACATCATGTCAAAACTGTAGTCTATATTATTTGTATATTCTCACAGTCCCTAACACATCACACACTACCTGTTTATCAACAGCCAGAATGAATTATGTTCACAACTGTTCATGTTGCACATACATGTATATAAGGACACTCCATGACACACTTCCAAACTTTCACCAAGCTGCACACTTACCTGAATCACCACATCTTTACATTAAAGTCAGTGATCTCCAAAACAAAGGGAGGCATAGTGTGATGGTAGTGCAAATAATGCCACTGTATGTTATATAAGACCATGAAAGTCCATGAGTGTACATGGATTTCCCTTGAAAAAGCACAACTAATGAGTCAGAACTTACAGAACTTTATAGCATTAAGTTAGGAATTTCCTGTTATTCACAAGGCATCTGGCGATAATTCAGGCTGAAACCTCTATTGGAGATGTCTGCATTGCTTGTCACACCCAAGTTTTCCACACTATTTGTTACCACACCCAACATGAATGGCCTGACAAAGGCTGAAAATAAATAAAGGTCAATTAACACACAAACACACACAGTACAATTGCCACATGTCTGAAGATAAGGGACAGCTAGCCCCTTTCCAGGTCTGTCAGTGACAGAGAATATATGGCAAACAATGAGGGCTGTGACATCGTCAACTGTCTGCATAAAGTCTCCCATTGACAGAATTGTTGTCACTTTCATCTCTTGCTGCTCAAAGACAGGGAGACTTACTGGAGACAGTAGAATCATGCAGTTGAATGTGGAAGAGGCCCTACAGCTGCCAGGAGACTGGAGTGTCACCTGATACTAAAGTATGCACAACTATGAAAATACACTTGCTGAAAATAGAGCTTTGTATATAACACATTCATCTGACAGACAACCAATGGTACACAATATACATAGGACATGGAATCACTGACCTACTACAAGGCTGTTCAAAGTCAGATTTATGGCCACATGTGACCTGCAATGAGTCAGAATATGGGACAGAAGAACTTGGTGATTAAATCATCAAATACACTTTACTGGGAAATAATTCCAAACCGTCTACAGTTTGCCTTCTACATGTTTTGGTCCTTCATGAACCACGAGAATTTACAAGTGTACAATATAGTGATACATCTTTCTAAAGGCCCATGTAGGAGGCAAAGTGTACAGTTACGGGTTATTCTCCAACAAAGTAGGCTTGTTGGTTGAATTTTTTCTTCTTCCTTTTATTATTATTGTTATTGTTATTATTACTATTATCCTCCTCCTCCTCCTTCTTTGGCACTACATCTCTTTCTGAGTTATGGCATGCTCCTGTTTCCATTAATTCCTTCTCTTAGCTTGCTTTTTCCAATTACATATCTTCAGATCTTTTAAATCACACTGTACATAATCTTCCCACCCCATTTAGCCAATGTTCCTCCATTATTTCTAAATGCCCTAACCATTCAATCCTTCTTGATTTAACCTCTCTTTTTCTTGTAGTAAATTTATCAATTTCTTCATTAGTTTTAATTCTCAAAGAGCTGTCAGCTTTATTCAGTTGAAATACTAAGTTAGTACAATAAAATACACAAATACGCAATACTAGTAGATGGGAAGCTAAACTTACACCTCAACATTAATTACATGTAGTCAAATATTTTCAGAATTCTAAATAAAAAGTTCTGGATACTTACACATGGTTGGAATCAATGCATTGCCACAAAATCTATCAGTCCTTATATCCCCAACAGGATTTGGTATCACAATAAAATCTTTGTAGCATGCATCACCTTTCAGAGCTATGTCAGGTTTTCCTGCAAAAAAAAAAAATGATACAGTTTTGAGGACATTCCAGCCTGTACATAATTCACACGGAAGCCATAATGTGATCCTATGGTTTTCATTGTGTGATTGGGAATCCCAAAGAGAGTGCACAGATTTCACACTGTATGTTAACATTGAGTTTATGCAGACCAGAGGAAGGATTAAATATTAATATTATATGTTAAAGCTTTCTTTAGGTCGAAAGTTTACCATATTTCCAAAAGCATTTGAATTGACCAAAATAAACATGAAATATATTTACCTCAACATATTTGTGGTTCTGACAGCAGAGTTTCTTAAGATTCGAGCCTTCTTGGATATTACACTGTGTCAAAGGTCTAGTACTTTGTTGGAAATGGTGGGAACAACACACCCAGTGACATAGCATAACATCACAGTACATCTGAATCTTCAATATTCAGCTCACTAAGACTTCTAGCTCCTTTATGAAACACTTGAATAGTTTGACAAACAGTTTAGACACCCTCTAGATATTGCCTTTCATTTTCCTCCACATACCCTATTAGCGACTAATTAATTAAAGACTTCAAAATCAATATTCAAATATGACAAAAATCAGCAATCATAATTAAAAACAGCAAACAAACACTTAAAAAATTAAATCCACACAATTCATATTGAAGATAAACAAGATCTATATTTGGGTATTCTAATTTAAACCCAGAGAAGGTAAGAAAGGAAAAGGAGTAAACCTTGGCACTACAAGAAGGTAAGAGGCCAACTTCACAAACTGGCCACTTTAGCCCCAGGAAAACACCCTGGTACCCAATGAATAGGAGACTTAGAGGACCCCATAAACAGCCTGGATGTTTTGGAGGAGAAAAAAATCTCTTGCTCCTGCCGTGATTTGAATCCCGGCTTGTCCAGCCCATAGCCTAGTTACCATACTGACTATGCTATGCTGTCACCAATTAAAACCTACATATGTATTAAAAAGTGGTGATCACATGATAGGATATCACAAAATTCTTGACAAGCGGGCCCATCCTGACCCACACTGCATAGCCTACAGCCTCAGGGGACCTGCATTCAAGCAAATTAAAACACTCTAATGATGCTGCTAATGTTAATACTTTTGTGTAGGGCGGAGACAGGAGCAAACAAAATGACAACATGCTTATGATAAGGCCAGTGTAGAACAGGCCTGCTCACCCCATTATGTGGTTGTGAGCAACCTCACCCAAACTTTGTCTGCAAGCAGTCACCATGAAATTCAATGCACAGAATAATATATGAATAAGTAGATATATAACCATGTGTATTGTTTTACCTGTGATGTTTTTTGTACGCATCAAGTGCAATAAAGAATATTGATAGTAATAGGAAAAGTATATTTAAAAAATGCAATTTACAACCTAAGCTAAAGTGACACTGTGTTTAGCATATTGTTGTAAAATAAATTAGTAATGTAATGAATGTCTCCAGAAACAAACAGCTGGGAAGTTTTGAAAATTGCTTCAACATGCTACCTTGGATTTATCAAGGAAAGGGTTAAAAGCCATTTTTTTCTTTTCAAAAGTCTCCACGGGCAACATAACACAGCATTGCAGGCAACATATTGACTGTGATGTGTGGGTTGAGAGGGTCTGATGTAGATGATAGAGTGCATGAAATGCTTGCTTCACAGTTCCCACCAAATGTACAGATCTGGAGGTTGTGCATGTGCTTCTTATTTGTGATGACGGTGTAGTAATTTCTGTTATAAAGCAAACACGCAATGTGAACAGTGTGGCACAGTAGTGTCACAGTAGATAATGAGTTCCAGAAAAACAAAATCAGTAACAGTAAAATGTAAATATAATTTAAAGTAGTTTCGAAGAATAAAATATTTGGGATAGTGAAGACAGTGTCAGTCATGAGCAGCAGATGTTTGTATATCACCAATACTCACCAAGATCCATCACTGCAAAGACATCTGTATCTTCAGACACGGTGAAGGAGTACGGATCATTTGGAGCTTGAGTCCACTGTATACTGCAGTATCCAATTGCCGGTCGAACGATCACTGCATAGTTCAGATTGACAAGTTCTCGAGTGCCAGGTGACGCTGCGGAGAGAGCAGACAGTAATTTGTAGCTACGTTTGTCTCTTTAGATGGTGAGATTGGAGGACAGATTCAGCCTCATTTACCCAGTAGTTACTATCCATTTGGCACCTAAAGTCAGTTATACCCATCATGCAGTATGATGCTCAAATGCCAAACAACAGGTAGAGCTGACACAGACTATCGTGTGGCCTTCATTATGCAGACCAAATTGAAATTCCAATATGCTTCACCATCGCCTTACGGATACAAATCCAGTTACAATACTCATAATGCTACCCTAATAAACATGACAGCATAGTAAATACAGAGGCCAGCAGGTTGGATGGACAATTGACGAATTGTGGCCTGATGCCCAGTAGGAGGATGAAAATCTTGTGGTATCAAAAGCAACCACAACAGTTCAGGGGCCCATTCCCCACAGATCAAGCAGCGAAGGAACATAGGTCATCACTCACCGCCATCTACCACCCAAGCTAAGAATGTTTGGAACTATTCCTCTGCTCCTCCTACGTGCCTTCATGACAAGCACTTGGACAATTTTACCTTATTTTAACCCTAATAAATGCACTGTTGTAAAATGCACATTTTATAGAACAGGTCACTTCTGCAAAATCAGAAACCGATACTATTTACCCCTCTACAGCTGGCAGTTTATGTATCTAATACTTGAAAATTTGGTTCATTCGTCACAGAAAACACACCATATGGATATTACCAAGACAAACTAATTGTTACTTTTCAGGGAAATATTTGTTGATTATTGTGAGAATCACATGAAATGAATAAATACACTCTAACAGAAAAAAGTAGATCTTTTTTAACATTAAAGCAGTAACCAGTGTGATTGCTACCAGTGGCGTACCGAGGGAGGGGGTTTGTGGTGTTCAACTCCACCGCCCCCCCCCAAAAAAAAATTCCGAAGTACTTACAAAATCGTGCCAAACTCAACCCGATTGTGAAAACTGTTAAAAATTACTGAATTTAGGACTCCAACACCCCAAGATGTTCGGAAAAAGGGCAGTAAAATTCTAAACTAACTAGGTTCGCAATTGTTTTACATTAGCAATGACAAATAAATTGGTTGTCATCATAAATAGTCTTAAAGTACCAAAGATTAAGAAAATTTTACTATATGAAATGAAATTTCTTGTACCAAATTACAGCTGGCTCCAGAACCCCTGACTAGAGTGCTGCCACCCCCAGATCCCCATTCTCTCTTTCCTCAACTGAATTTATTGAACACCCCCTCAAACAAAATTCCTGGGTATGCCACGGTTAAGGTCATACTTTATGAACACAAACATATGTAACATTCTGCTGTAATTAAATATGCAATATCTTGTAGAAATCTTCAAATGAACACTTTAATGCTCCATCATTACATTTCTCTTCTTATTACATTTTAAATCTCATTTCAAAATCTCAAATCTCTGCACCAGCATTAACGCTCAGTTAATCGCCCTCAGTGTGGAATGTACCATACTAAAAAATTATCTGCACATTGTAAACATCCAAACTTCAAAGGTAAATTAAAAATTCAAACCCCTAATACAAATACAAACTTTGATTCAAATGTTCTCTTTCCTGTATCAGACATAGCAGAAAACACCCAAAAGTACTATAAAATGTGCATGTTATATAGTCTTTAAAAAATGTATGGTAGTTACAGCTGATAAAATGATGTGCAAGCATTGTAGTAGACTTATTCAAAGTTCCAAAACTTCCTTTTCAGGATGTATTTCTTTTCTTGAATGACGTGAGTAAATTTTAATTTCCTAGTCTGAATGCTATGCTTTTTATAAGGTCTAAGCTAGTGTACACTGTAATATTGACAAGGACAGGAACCATACAGATGCAGAGAACAGACAGTTTTTTCAAGATTTTAGAGTCTCACTACTTGCACGGTTTTAAGTTCTCACAGATGTGTTATTGGCACTTCCAAGACCTCTGAGATGTTACACAATGTCACTTTGTAAATATTTACTGACTTTTGAACAAGTATAGTGCCTCCTTCTTCAGGATCAATGAAGATGGAAGCAACAAATTCCTCCAGAAGATCAGTACGTATTTACCTGTCGACATGGTGTAACATCCCAGAAGACTTGAATCATCTCAGTGGTTTGAGTCAAAACTTTATTTACCATCACAAAAAAAGTTATGAGTTTGTGCCTCGATTTACGTTACATTGGTTACATTTCATTTATATTCTCATCGACTTTCACAAGTATGGTTTCCTTTCCAGAGGGAGAAAACCGTTTTATGGTCAAACTGTACTTCAAACTGCAGAAAGCATCTGTCCTTCTGTACTTATCACTGTCTGGGGTTATGCGATCCCCAAGTGTATTTGTTGACATATACCAAGTCACAAATACTAAATATCTTAAGCAATCACAAGTGAATCAAAAAAGCTGAAGGCAAAGTTGTCCCTATCCATGCCATGAAGGCATATGGTGGGAGCAGAGGTATGGCTCCACTCATTCTTAATCTTGGCACTAGATTGAGGTGAGTGATCAACTTCACGCCTCAACCACTTTATTCCCAGGAAATAACTCCCATATTCATTTTACGGGAGGCTGGATGGGCCCCATGGCTGGTATAGATTGGTGTGGAGAAAACAAAAACACTTGCCTCCACCCAAGTTAGAATCCTGAACCATGTAGCCTGTAGTGCGTTGCTATACTGGCTGACCTATACTAGCTCCTACATGTGTATTGTTGCAACAAAAAAACTATATTTACTTTAAAACTTGTTCACACATAAATATTTTAAAATTCCAAAATACAAACCTTACACAGAATCACTTTTTTAGATACAGTATGATCCTAACCAGACAGGGTTTGTGGTTTTCCTCAGTCCTTCCAGGTACCTAAGTAGGGAAGAACCACTTCCTCCATCATCTATTACAGTTCATGATGTACATCCTTCAGAGATATGATGCCATGCAGTACCCATATATTCATGTAAACTGTTGATACCCATCTGTTGTGCCTCATGGCATCACAGTCTGCGGGACTGTAACCTTAACACTTAGTGTGATGAGAATGTTCCCACATAAGGGGGAGGGAGTAAGAGGAAGCTGGTGACAATCACACATTGAGGAGCTTCATGAAATGCGCTTCTTGCCAGATATTAATAAAGCAATCAAATCAAGGAGGAAATGATAGAAGGAGGAGGTGGCATACATACAATAAAAGAGAAATGCATACAAGGTTTTGGTTCAAAACCTGAATAAAAGAGACAGCTTGGAAACCTGAATAAAAGAGACAGCTTGGAAGGACTTAGTGTAGATGAAGGATAATAATGCATATGAACAAAGAGGATGAGAGGGTATGTAGCCTAATTAATTCCTCTTGCTCTAGTGGATAGAGACAAATGGCAGGCTCTTGTAAATGTGGTAATGAACCTTCCATTTCCATTAATTGTGCAGATTTTCTTGACTGTCTTATAAACTATTAGTTTATCAACTAGGGCTCAGTTCCAAATAGTCATTCAGTTAGTTATTTAGTTAGTCTGCCACTCAGTTAATCAACCAGTCAGTCACTCAAGTCTGCCAGGCTGTGCATGTACTCACAACACTATGGTGCAGGGATGACAAATATTAAACAGCCTCTGAATCATGCAAAAAATAAGCTGATGTGACACATACTAACGGTGGTACCGTAGTTGAAGCTCTTGACACTGCCTGTCAGATCTCTGTAGTACATCAGTGCACCAAGAGGAGCTGTGAAAAGCAAATACAGGCACACTGACAAACAGACACACGTTCTGTAACTTGCCTCCCAACATTGTTTACATTACTCTTAACTTGTGAATGTAACAAAAGTGCTAACAATTTTCCACTATTTTTTATATGATTCACACCGTGCATATTCTTACAATCTGTGTTTCAACCAAACAAACGCACATAATAGAATACAGTACATAACAGTTATTAAAACTCCTACATGTTTTCGCACCATGATGTCGTCTTCAGGGAGTTACAGAACAAAGGAAATTAAGACCAAGTCTTCTCTCAACCTGTGCGTGGGATGGCCACCTTTAGGTGTGATGATACCAGATGCTATATAATACAATTTTGACCTCCTGATGATGAGCACATAGTGCTCAAAACATATAGAGGCACATAATAAACTTATTATAAAACAAGATTTTGTGCATTAAGTTGGTTAATTACTAAGATTATACTGAGATGCACGGTCAGCAAAACATAAAAAAATATTTAAAAAAAGCCCAACACATTACTCTAGATATCACACTTCCCATATTAAAATGTTTACAAGTTAAAATTTCAAAATATATAAAAAAAATTGATAAGTATAGAAATTAGAACATTGTGATAACAAAATTAAACGATAGTGAGTAATTCCAAGTACACGTACTTACGTGCTGATGAAGTATGCATACGAGCGTCTGTCATGATCTTACATGATGTGAAGGAATCTCGTCCAGGTAGAGCATGTGACGTGTGTCATATCAAGCAGTATAATGTACTCACATAACTGTAACAAGTTTTACCTTGAAATGCCATATGATCCGTCTGTGGCTACAAGATACAGAGAGTGGGTCAAGGCAGCCACAATCATAGCAAAATTTCTTGATTACACTACAAACCTAGATCAGGACTTGCACACGCCATTTGGCAGACCCTAATATTCCACTTGCGAATGATGCCCGGTGTTGAGCCAATTTTGATGGTGAGATGAATTGGGGTGTTATCACTCGCAAAGGTTGCATACACTGAAATGCAGAAGTGTGTGCCTTACTTTTCATCCTCTAGCTTTAGTGTTCATTGTATCTATTAACATTGACTGAAGGCTTCATTACAAAATGTATTTGCACTACTTGGTTTAGCAAACTGATTCCGTATAATCTGGTATGAAATTAGCACAAGTCCAAATCAATCATGAATGTGATATAATTCACCACTCTGAACTTAATGAAAAATTGTGTACCATATTTCTTCGACTATAAAATACCATAAATTTAAAGATGCGCCCTTGCTTTAGTAATAGGTTTCAAGACAAGATATATATTGCAATAAGAATTATTATTATTCAAACATTAAAGTTCTTTATTTTGACATATATATCGCGCATCTCGTACAGTTCATTATCCAGACCAACAAATGTACAACATATATCTATATATATATATGCATTATATAAAATATTGTTGATATATATGTATGTATGTATGTTGGTTTCAGAACGTTGTTCTACATTGTCCAACACCTAGACTCCACTGCTTCCTATCTTCCCACTGGCCTTCATTTAGGTTTCTTTCATTCATGGCCTTCCTTATACCTTCCATCCAGTTTTTCTTCGGTCTTCCTCGTGCTCTCTTTTGTTTCGGCATCTACTTCAATGCTATTTTCGGTAATCTTCCTTCTGCCATTCTTTGGACATGACCATATCATTGTTGATATATATATATGTTGTGCATTTGTTGGTCTGGATAATAAATTAATCTTCTTTGTATTAACAAACAAATTAAAAGAAAACTGATAAGCAACTAACCCCATGGTGCTGAGTCTTTCTTGCAAATTTCATAGTTCCTCAGCTAATCAAGAAGTTATCCTCATTTTATGGAAATGGAAGGTTCATTACTGCATTTAGAATAGCTCACCACTAAACACAAAACTAATAACTTACGTAAAATAAATAGTCACTTTTGCATCTTATCTCACATTTCCAGTCTGCAGATTCTTCAACGTTCCTGCTTAAATCAGGGCCATCAAAATCAGAACTGTGTCAGACATTTTTTATGCCATCAAGGGAATTTGTAAAGAGCATTTATGGAACAAGTGAATATTCAATACTGTCAACAATATGCACTCACAACTCACTTTCCTGATGTTGGATTCTAAGAAATTCTTGACATGCAACAATGAGCTGACCAAACCCTCTTCAATGTATAATATTAGCTGTATCACAACTACTGGTGTTTTCAGCATCAGTGTCCCCATCAGGCGCATTCTTGTGTTTGTGCTTACAGTTTCATGACTAGTGTTATGGATATGAGTTTTTCTCTGAATGTTAACCACACAATACAATCTTTCAACATGAATTCTTAGATGTCATAAAATATAAGATACATCCCAGTTTCAGAAATTTTGAATTGTGATAAAGTACATCTTAGAATGAAGGAAATGTGGTATGTCATGTAATTGCCACCTCCATGTTTTAAAATATGTAAATTTCACCGCTGGTGGACAGCATCACTAAGCACAGTCAGACTCTTAGATAAAAATATGGAAATAAATGCCCTGTATATTCATGTTAATTAAATGGCATAAATAATTTCTGAATAATAATAATGTGAATTAAATGGTGCTAGTAAACATCCTCAAATATTTAGTTGGATTATGTATTATGCATGAAAGGAAAAAGAGGAAGATGTAGAGAAGGAAAATAAAAACGAGAAGAAGGAAGAGGTGGACAGGGAGGAGGAGGACTTAAAATGATAAAAAAAGTCTCATCACATTCAGTAGCACAAATCTGTAAATCTTTGGTAAACATTCTTACCATGTTGGCCAGAGTTTTCACCACAGATGGTAGGCATGGTATAAGCACTGCCAATTATGTCAAACAGATCTGTCGTACAGACACCCTGATTATTTGGCTGAGCAATAACGAAGTCAAGGAAGTCAATGCGTAACTGTTAACAAAAGAGTCAGTTTTAAATCTGTACTCTGCATTTTTAACAAGAGCACAAAGTTACTGCCTGGTCTACAGTATTTACATTCTCGAAATTAATTATTTCCAAATTGCCATCCATCAATGACTTTTATATTCATTTATTGTGGATGTAAATAAACGTGAATATATACAGAGTGATTCATGATTTGCGAACATAACTGTAGTGGATGATTTCCTAGGTCTTGGTGATCAAACGTCCGTATAAACATGTGTCCATTTTTTGAAAGTTTATGGAGTTAGGGCACCTTGAAACTTAGAATAGCAGGTAAGAGTTATGGAATAAAATAATATACAAACACACTAACAAATACAATTTACGTCTAAAAATGTAACTGCATGAAAGTCATTGCCTTTAATTTATAATGGCGTGTGCTCGAAGCAGGTTTTAGAAAATCCCACCCTCAGCCTGAACGCACCTCGCCATTCGGCTGTAAACAGCAGTTGCTTGTTGCCTGTTTCTACTGCCGTCTGCCACATCCAACACGCGACAGAGCAATGCGTCTTGCGTTCCATCCTTCACGCTGTAGACCATTTATTCCTTTAATCCCAAACATAATAATCCAATAAACCTGAGTCTGGGAACCTAGCTGGCAAACTGTGGGGACCACAACGCCCGATCCATCGGCCAGACAAATCATCGTTAAGTAAATTTCTAACCTCATGCCAAAATGAGAAGGTTCTGCGTCATGTTGGAAGTATATTCATATACAACCTCGTTTATTGAAGGGCACGTCCTCCAAATTTTGTGCAACTCCTGCAAAAGTCGTGGGTACACCTCTCTTGTAAGACGAGCAATCTTCGAAGATGTAAGGACCAATCAGCTGATCATCCAGATCTCCACACCACACACTGACAAAGTAATGTAGTTGCAAGTTACTCTACACAGTCACGTGAGGATACCCATTTGACCACACATGAGATTTGTGTGTGTTATTGACACCGTCGCGATTGAATTTTGCTTCGCCAATAAACAGGACGTCACGATGCAACACGCGATTACCATTCAGCCGCTTGCAAAATTCCAACCTCTGAGACATACAGCCAGGTCTGAAATGTACTCACTGCGTTTGGTATGGATGCACGCCCTCTGCATGCAGTGTTCTCCAGAACTTAGTATGTGGAACATCACGAAGTTTTGTTCTTTGTCACGTAATGGCCGATAGACAACGCTCTGCCATTTGGACAATGTTTTATTACTTATCGACAGCTTGATTAGCAACACGCTCAGCTGTAAGTGTACCGGTATGCCGCAGTGTCTGGGAAACTCGAGTAAACACTCATCAGGTTGGTATTGAACGACTCGGAGAAGGTCGCTGGTATGCAGCTTCTTCATCAACTGCTCTATCACAAAATCGCACACCTAACCTATATCCATACACTCTGCAACTAAAAATATAAAAGATATCTGAACGTAACAAATACACCGAGAAAATAATACGTACTAAAATATTCGTACTGTACAGCAGGCGTACCCAAAAGTGGGCGTGGCCTATCGGACTGGGGCCCCCAACCCCAATCCAAAAAAAAAAATAATCGAAAATTTTAAAAAATATTTTGTAGGCACAATACTAAACGTTTTCCGCAATTTACACTTCGATGAAAGACTAGTACATTGAAATTTTGAAAAACAGAATAAACTTAGGAACCTTTACATGAACTTAAAAATCAAGACGATTAGACTTTGTGACTCAAATTGAGTGAGTCATGGAACATGTACTTATATGTATACAAATGCAGTTGCAAACAGTGTTATGTTATAGATATTTTTATGACAAGATATTTATACCATAGTTTTTAAATCAAACATAGCCTGATAGTCAATGCCCCAAACAAAAATACTGAGTGTGCTCCTGCTTTACAGTATGTCACTTTTAGCACCCCTCTCCCCACAATACAAACCTACCGTCGTAATTTGTGTAACATTCTTCCAATCTGCAATGTCTAACAAACTTTCTGCCCCAGTTGGTCAACAAGAAAGACGTGTAAATACAAGAGATATGCCCAAAATGCCTGAAATTTGTTTATGTCACCCCCCCCCCCCCTTCAGTGGTAGCTAGAAAGCTTGTTGAAGGTCATGTAACGTCTAACAGACTCCGTGAGCTGTACCTGTGGTTCATAGCAGTTCATTTAAGAGGATTAAATAATAGCCATATTACCATAACTATTGAAACCAGGACCCACATTAATAGAAACTTTTTTGATCACAAAGACCTAGAAAATTATCTCATACAGTTACGTCCATAACTCTTGAATCACCTTGTACAGATACTGTTACAAAGCTTGTCAACAGTAGCCACATGCCTAATTAAGGACCACACCATTGACATGTATGAGGGAATGGAGGTACAGTTCCCTGCATTGGTAAACCTCAATGCTACCAGGGGCGAGTGATCGGTTTCATGCCTTGGCCACTTCATCCCCAGGAAAGAACATCAGTACCCACTGAAGAGGAGGCTGCGTGGGCCCCACAGCCCTTACTAGGATTCACACTCCAGAATATCCAGCCCATAGCAAGTCACTATGCTAAGAGTGTTATTCTGCGTCCTACAGAGACTATTGCAGGCTACATGTTAACCGTGTGGACGGTGCGTGATGGAGGTTTGAAACAAGCCCCATTATTGTCATGGTCTTTTGTGTTAACGACACTTTCTGATCTTGCACATTGGTACCAGTGTTTAATAACAACTTGTTTTTACCCTAATATTGGAGACTGCAGGCTGCTGCAAATTGCTGGTATTTACCTTATTTTCCAGACTATTTCCTGGAAATACTACATCATCATCATCATCATCATTTATTTAGCATTCCAGAGATCCACCACAGTGGATATAGAACTTGTCATTAGGTAACAAGAGGCAAGATGAACATACAGCACGTGAACCAATGAAGACATATGAGCTGGAGATGAGAAATGAAGATAGAGATAAGATACAGAAGAAAGCAAACAAACAGAAGGAAAAGAAATATAGGATCATAGTAATAGGTGACAGCCATGCATGAGGGTGTGCAGCAGAAATAAAATCAAACCTGGATGAAGATTTTTAGGTCCAAGAATTCGTAAATCTAGGTGCAGGGTTAAATACTATTATTACTCCTGCAAGAAGAGATATACAAAAGCTATCAAAACATGATATCGTAGTAGTATGGGGAGGCTCGAAGGATGTGGGAAAAAATGAAACAAAACAAGGTATTAACTGGATACAGAGTTTTGTTGAGACAAACAAGCATACTAATATCATACTAATGAAGTCCCCATAGATATGGTTTAATACAGGACTCATGTAAATAGGGAGGTGGAAAAGTATAACAGTAAAATATGGAAGTACATGAAATTTCATGAAAATGCAGAAGTATTGAAGGTTAACTTGGATAGAAGAGACTTCACAAAACACGGTCAGCATATGAACGCAATGGGGAAAGAATTGATGGCAAAAAAATAGTGTAGGCCATAAAACATACATTAAGGGCATGTAAAAAGACACCAATCAGCATGAAATGGAAAGACAATCCAAGCAAAGACAGTCAAGGCCCAGAGGAAGCTAAAAATGGAGTTGAGGAAGGAAGAGATTCCACTGAAAACCAGAATGATAGTGTTCAAGCAGAAGATAATAATAGTAGACGACAAGAAAAGGAGAGAGTGGTGAAAGCCTCAAGCAGAAGTCAAAAGATACCTGTGACAAGAAGAGATGATTTTTTGTGGAGAGTAAACTGCAGAAAACAGTCAAGGTAGAAAAGGAAGGAAAAACGAAAGAAGAACAAGAAACTGATGTGGTATCAATCTTCTATCATAATATACAAAGCATAAACTGTAAATTGTTAGAACTGAAAGTAATATTACAAACACATTTAGCAGAGGTTGATGTCTTATGCCTGTCAGAACATTGGTTACAGGAAGAATATATAAAATTAATTAGTATTGATGAATTTCAACTAGCTAGTAATTTTAGTAGAAGTAAGAGTAGTCATGGTGGATCTTGTATATACATCAAACACTATATGCAAACAAAGGAGGTGAACTACCCGAAGGGGATTAGCAAGGAAAAGGACTTTGAAGTGACTACAGTGGAGATCCAGGAGTGTGAATTAATTATTGTGTGTTTGTGTGTGTGTGTCTAGATCTCCTGAGGGTGATTTCTCTATATTCTTAAAAGTTTAGAATCAGTGATTCAAAAAGTGCAAGTGAGAAAGAGAAGGTTAATTCTATGTGGTAATTGGAATATAAACTTCATGCAAGACAGTAGAAGACTACATGACATGCAGGAGTTGTTATCGCTACACAACTTAGTAAATACAGTAAGATCCCTTACTAGTGTTATAGCAACAGTGATGGATCTGGGATATTCAGATCATAAGGCACAAGTGCTGCGTTTAAATGTGAAAATAGTGATAAAAAATGGAAGATTATTAAATCAAGGCAATATTCTGAGAAAAGGGTAGAGGAATTCAAATGTTTGTCAAGTAAGGAATCGTGGCAGGAAGTATATCAAACAACAGAAGTAAATTCTGCTTTACAGATATTTATGGAAAATTTTGGTTATTACTTCAATATACTATTTCCATAAAAGTTATAAAATTTTAGAAACATACATAACAACAAATGGATTACTAAAAGTATAAAAAATTCTAGTAAAAGAATGTATTTTTGAACTCGGTAAAGAGGAAATTTAGTCTTTCCAGAGAAGCACAGGCCTATATAAAAAGTACCAAGTCACTTACAAAAAAGTGCTGAAGGAAGCCAAAAAAAGAGAAAATGATAGGTGCAGTGAAAGGGCATCTAATAAAACAAAAAAGAAGGGCAGTTAATAAATAAACAAGTTGGAAAGTGCTCTCCAACAGATAATAAAATTGAAGTAATGACAGAAACAGGCATAGAAACAAATCCACAAAAGGTGGCAGAATTATTAAAGTTGTATTTTGTTGGAACAGTGGAAGAATTAATTAAACAAAATAATTACCCTAACATACTGAAACAGCACAGTCAAAGATAGAGTATTGTCCCAACTCAATAGTGATGTTACCCATCACTGAACATAAAGTAGAATGTGTTATTATAAAATTGAAAGGTAAATTTTCAGCAGGCTATGATGAAATACTGGAATATGTAGTGAAACAATGTGTAGAGTTTATAAAAGGACCCTTAACCCACATCTACAATATGTCACTAAACTCCGATACATTTCCAGAAATGTTCAAAGTAGCTAGAGCAAAGCCATTACATAAGGGATATATTTATAGTATAGAAAATTATAGACCAATATCAATTCTACCAATTTTTTTTTTTTTTAATTTTGGAAAAGATAATGTATAGTAGATTAGTAGTATTTTTAAATAAACATAACTTTATAACAGAAGTTCAAAATGATTTTAGGGAACAGAAATCCAACACTAGAGCAATTCAGTAATTTATTGAAAGAATAAGAGGAGCACTGGATTGTGGGTTGCGGGCAGTTGGTATATTTTTTTATTTAACAAAGGCATATGATATATTGAACCATGGGGTACTGCTGGATAAACTGTGTGCTTATGGAGTAAGAGGAATAATAAGTTCATGGTTTGAATCATACTTGAGTGAATGAAAGCAGTTTGTAGAGATAAATCAAGGTGATTATATAAATTCCATACAACATAAGTATATTTCTTCATGCAAAATGCTAAAATGCAGAGTACCGAAGGGCTCGGTTCTTGGACCCCACTTGTTTTTGATATATATAAATGACCTTCCCCTAACTGTTGGGGATGGACAGCTGGTGTTGTTTACAGATGATATTGATTTGCTAATTATTGAAAGAGATGAAAATGTTTTAAAGCATAAGGTAAATGAAGTGATGAAGAAGTTGAAGTACTGGTTTCAGAACAATAATCTTATGATAAACATTAAAAAAACAATAGCAATGTCATATCATACAATACAAAATAAATTTCTGATGAGACCAAAAATTATTTATAAAAATAAACCCATAGCTAATAAGTTAAACACAAAATTTCTTGGTATTTACATTGCAGAAAATTTAAAAAGGACTACTCATATAAACACATTAAGACTACAACTTTGTAAAGTGTGCTACATTATTAAATCTGTTCAAGGATTGATGGGATCAGGTTTGATAAGAAGTTTGTACCAGTCAAAATTTGAATCGCTAGTAAGATATGGCATAATTTTTGGGGGAGTAGAAAATGAGAGTGTATCGATATTTAAGCTGTAGAATAGAGTGATCAGAACTATGTGTGATGTTGGGAAAAGTACATCTTGTAGACAACTATTTAAAGATTGTAGGCTACTAACAATCACATCGTTATATATATATTTGAAGTGTTATGTTTTTTAAAAAAGTGTAAATTGGCAGTACAAAAAATGAGCAAATACATGATCACATTACAAGAACAAATATGAATCTATATATTAAACCATGTAATATAAATCTTTATAAAAAGGGTGTAATTAATATGGGAATTCAATATCCGTATGGATTTTGTAATCCTGTATGGATCCACAGAATGAAAATAAATGAAATGAAATGAGTCTCAATAAAATACATATCAAAATAATTTGTGATTATAATACATAGAATCCTCCTGTGTCTTAAAGGCTGATGGTATATAAATATGACCACCAAAGCTTATGGATACAGATGACTATCCCATGACTCCTCTCGAGAGGGAGGAAAACTACAACACAGCAACATGTTTGTTTAAATTTGTTGCTCAGTGGCATTATACAGTTACTCATTTTATTGAAAATAAACTTGTTCTTCAACTGATGTATGTAGTAAACAAATGAGGATGCTGTAGGTTTCAAATTAGTGTAATAAAGTGTGTAAAAAAATATGGTAATAGGACAGCCAAAAGACATTCAAGGGACTCAATTATTACACCAACCACTGCACATATATAAAATTTATAAAATTTACACATTAAAACATTAAAAACGCTCCAACATGTTTTGGTCCTAAGACCATCATCAGGGAGCTACATATTGCTTGCCAAAGTCACACTATAAAAAGTACATTAATTTCGTTGTACCAGTTGGGTATTGTGGCAGCATGCTGTGTTGTGTAATGTTATGTTGCAAAGAGTGCCCTGCTACGGATGTGCATTCTGTGCTTCATTGCGTGATATCACGCAATGAAGCACAGAATGCACAT
>Ga0131853_10003950_pt1 | contig 26611 bp, 12 predicted proteins | sample TergutLab28metaG_FD_92764 | JGI IMG/M metagenome (GOLD analysis project Ga0131853, IMG submission 92764) | Labiotermes labralis P1 segment gut microbial communities from Petit-Saut dam, French Guiana - Lab288 P1 (version 2) (version 2) | ecosystem: Host-associated > Arthropoda: Insects >... | reverse complement strand
TATATTATATAAAACACAAAAAACACATAGACTGTGTAAAAAATTTGTGTAAAATATTTATATATATATATATATATATATATATATATATATATATATATATATATATATATAGGCTGTGTTTAAGGTTGTGTCAGTTTTACGTGTTATAATCACTGTACTGTAAGTGAATATGATATTTTGTATGAAGATTTGGTTCTGATAAGAAAATGCATCTCGATTTGAACTTCATGTAGAACGGAAGTTGATTTTGACCGATAAACAAAGTTGGAGAATACAAATTTTATTTTGGGTCTTTAATGTCACATTTGTGGGAAACCTCAAGAGTAATTTTTAAAGTGAAACATGTGTACAAAATTGTGGTCCCCGAAACGTACCCATTCTGGGTTAATTCCGTACGTTTGATACAAAAGTTATGCATAAATTAGCTTCAATTCGTGTGTAAAATGAAGTGTTCTCCTTTATATATTTGATGAACAGTTCTGCTTAAAATATTGCTCCTTGCAAAATTAGAACTTACATAAATTCAGGCGTCGTGATATTTTACTTTGCTTAAAAGGCTGTCTATTTCACTTAGACAAAGATGTGGCTCACCCCATTATTTTGCGTTTCAAAGAGGCAATAGGTTGCGTTCTTACGCGGTATTACCAAAAAATACGTGCAATGAACATACGTTGTATAAGTCTTTTCTCTTCCTCAGTCGGTAGTTTTTAATCCAAAACTGCTCATTGGACTTTCGAATAAATTTGGTAATTATGTTGCGACTGACCCTTCATTGTGCCGGCAAATATAATATGGGCCCGTTTAACTAAAATGTAACACCTAATTTACAAGACGTTCGAAAAGACTTTTATTATGCATTTCCACAGTCAGCCTATCTTGTAAAATTTACGCATGAGTCAAACCAAAGCAAACTTTTAAGCGCTGCGGAGTGAAAAGCGACTTCTTCATTAAACATACCGTGCTCCTGTGTGATCTCACCATCCTGTCTACAAATCAGAGACCTTGTAGAAAATAAAATTTATTGGCCCCAGTCTATTCCTTCCCATGTACTGGAAATAAACATTAAACATAGACAGCTGTTGACTCAGGTGCGTACAAAAGCTGCTACAGAATTGCATTGGGAACTTGTGTCTAGTAATTTGCATGCAGATGGATTGTATGTGAAACGCCTCTCATTTAATTATTAAAATATGATTTGTGGTGCCAGTCTTATCAATATTTAACACTTTGAATTATGAAGGGTCTCTATATAATATATAAAAACCAGGTTCCTATCAATTACAAATACTTTTTCTCCATCACGAAGAATGATCCGTTATTGTTACGTGGGAAATAATGCTGTTTATTCGGAAAACCATAGGAATCACATTACTCTTTACTGGGGATGTAATGTAGATTGCCTGTAAATCATAAACCGGCTGGTAAATATTGTAGCCAGTATGTTTTAAATTGTTAAAGAAAAAGAAAGAAATTTAAATTATAAATTATTTCCTTATCTCTCTGTTTTCAAAATGCGTCTTTTTTGTTTTCTTTCCGTACGAAATTTCCCGTCGCCTGAAGGATTTCAGTTTGGACAGCTGTAAATTTAACTGTATTTCTGGTCTACCTTGTCAGGTTTCCTGGCCGCCGTGGTGGGATCTTTGGAAGATATTACACATTATAAATTCTTAGTATTCGAAATGCGGTAAAACTGTGCTTCTTAGAACATATTTTTCGAAAAAAAAAAATTCCTCTTTATGGCTGTGTGTGACGTCACTGCATGGGAGGGGGGGGGGGGCGAACAGAACACGCTGAACCATGAATCAGATCGTGGTACGATCCACTGCTGCCCACTGGGGTTTTTGCTACATTGCACTGAAATATAAACATTTGGTGTTTGAGTTCGCCTGTCAAAGGAACAGTACGTGTTGGAGCCCGTTGGCAGTGTATGGTCTTTTGCTGGGAGACAAGAATCGGAATTTGCTTGACATACGTGCGTCTCGCCCTGCATTATCGTGTAATGTCATAAGTCTTACGATGTGCTGCTAAACCATATGTGACTACTGCGTGCACAAAATGGCTGTCACTTTCTTTCCGTAGTTTTTTTTACACAATGCAAAAATACGGTTTGCTTTACGTCGTTAAATAAAGTGACAGGTGATTAAGTTGTGGAGAATTACAGGATTAGTAGGGATAAACATCAAGTTTACAACACAGAAATGAGAGTCTAGCCTTCTCTGTGCTTTATCATTTCGATTAATTATCGTACTTATGAGTTTCTGATTCCGATTCTGGCCTGAAGAATCTCTGACGTTACTGAAGTCACAGTACTTGTAATTTCCCTTAAATTCCGGGGTAAAATGATTCAAAACCGCTTATTTTACAACCCTTCAATTCGTCCTTCGGTATCTTTTTTACGTGCTATGATAAGGTAAAAACATCTCAGAGTGTTTTTCAGTAAATTAAAAACTATGTCATATGACATCATTTTCATTACTTGGTTTATAGTTTTGACTTGAATAGTCTTTTCTTTGCCTGCTGCTTTATTTAACGATGAAGTTTAACCGAAGACTTCATTTAGTGTTGAATGAAGTGGTTAGATGATAATGAATGACACTGGTTAAGTAGAAATTGTGGTCTGTGTGCAGGCTGCTGTACTGCCCCGATACTTGCTTGGAAAGGCAGAAGAAACTGTAGAAAAGCCGTCAAGGTATCGATAAATCGGCCGAAATTCGATCTGATGTCTTCCGACGCAATGACGTCACAATCTCCTCGCAAAATTCTCCGTGGAAAGCAGCTTAAATTTAGTGAATGCATGCTACCATTAGTTACAAATATTTTATCATACTGTATCGTATTTAGGTGTGTAAAGATTAAATATCCAGAACACTAAGTTTATCTGTAATCTTACATAAGTGTGAAGAATGGTCTTCCAATATAAGGGGCTAACTGATATCGAGGTTATTTTGTACAGGGTGCAGATCTAGGAGAGGAAAGCAGATTCATATGCTGGAACAGTCACCGTACATTAATGCAGGTATGCATAACAATATAATCAAGCAAAAAGAAAAGGCGAGCTAATATACCCGTAGAACATGAACAAGATGGACAATGTAACATTGTTGCACGTTCACGTGAACATTTTAAAAAAGAAAAGCAACAATGTGTTCAGTGCATATTGTTGAGCTAAATGTGACTGTCAACAATATAAATATGTCGAATGTTTCACAACAATGCTTTGATGGCGAATTTACGTCGCCAGCACGAAAAAAAAAAGTACTTATGTCTTGGTGTAAGTGTCCAATATTTTTTATCAGATTTCAACCAATTCTCGAATTCCTCGACAGATATTCATAAGACACCAATATCAAATTTCACGGAAATCCGTCCAACGGTAGCCGCACCCATACGTGCAGGCAGACGGACGGACATGACGAAGTTAATAGTGACCTTTTTTTCCGACTGTGTGATCTCGCCTAAAAGTACCTAAAAATTTGTAGCCGAGACACTAGTGACGAGACACCTTTGGAGAGAACCGGAAGTAGATGGTAGGCTAATATTAAGATTAATAAGCTGTCGAATGCCATCTGACATGACTAGGTAATACGGCATTTCACTGTTTATTTACTGGATATTACGAGCACAAAGAATGCCCTTCATCCAGTTAATATTAATAAAATCTTCAAGAAAGAAAATGGAGTGAGAGTGTTGGTTGGACTCAGGCGGCTTATTATAGAGCTCTTGTGAATACGGAGATGTGACGTAGGCCTAATATTCCATAACGTTCGTGGAAGTTCTTGACAAGGCGACCTTCAGCATCGTCCTCTCAGGAGGGTCTCGCGAATGTCAGTCACATGCTTCAAGACAGCTCGCGTCGCAGACCATCCCAAAGGGAGGCTTCATTTAGGGTTGCTGGAGGCTAGCTTCGTTTTAATGGCTTCACATCTAGAATGGCCGGGGTGGTGATCCTATTAGACCTTCCGCATCGTTCCTGTTCACTGACTTCATTGATTACAAAACCTTTGTGCACGCTCTGCAGTAGGGGTCGACAGTAATCATGTGTGGCCGAGTGTAAAGGCGGCCGGAACGTGAGGATGAGTGCCGAGATCGAGAGATTCTTGTCGGCATAAACACTGTATTTGATTGTCTGAAAGGATGGATGCTGATCGACGCTGTTCCTGCCACAGCTGTATTGGTTTATTGGGCATCGTCTTTGAAAAAGGAGTAATCGAAAGCGTATTTTGGCTCATTTTGTTGCTCTAAATGAAGTCATAAGAGTTACTACTACTACTACTACTACTACTACTACTGCTACTGCTACTACTACTACTATTCAGTTTTTGTCAATTTCAATTTAAGTAGAGCAGCAGCAGCATCTATGTCAACGAGGCTAGTAGTGGTGGTGGTGGTGGTGGTTGTAGTAGTAGTAGCAGCAGCAACAGCAGTATCAACGAGGGTAGTAGTAGTAGTAGTAGTAGTAGTAGTATTAGTAGTAATAGTAGTAGTAGTAGTGGTGGTGGTAGTGGTAGTAGTAGTAGTAGTAGTAGTGTCAACAAGAGTAGTAGTAGTAGCAGCAGTGTCAACGAGGGTGTTGGTGGTGGTAGTAGTAATAGTGGTAGTAGTGGTAGTAGTAGTAGTAGTAGTAGGAGCAGCAACAATAGTAGTAGTAGTAACAGCAGCAGAATCAACAACTACAAGAGAACATAACCGCTGTAGAATATGTAACAAAGATGCCAAATTCCTAAAATTTGTTACTCATATTGTGTTTCTCATGTATCTCACCATCGGATTTTTTTTCTAAGAACTACGTCAAGTGTCTAACAGGAAAAGTTTAACATTAGCAGGAAAAGGTTCATGGTTTGTCTACTAAATGTGTGACTATTGGTGGTAACACAGAGAGAGCGTAGTTAGCGTCTGATATAGCTACAGCTATACCTGCACAGGCTTGGACACGCTCTTATGGTTACAGGATTTACAGACAATCGGCAAATGGAGGTGGCAAATTTGTCAAACCAACCCACCGGCCGCCTTTACCCTCTAGAAGATATTCTTGGTATTCATTTGAGCCAGAGGCTGAGTCGACCCCAGGACCACAGTGCGGCCGGAGGGATTAAGCCAATAAAAATACAATGACCTAATTGAGAATCAAACCTGGAGTCTCCCGGGTTGTAGCGTAGTGCCTGAACCTCCGGTGCCACCGCGTCTGATAGATGGCGTTAATTGTCAGAAGGTCTCGAAATCTGAATGCACTCACTTGTATCAGATCATCAGTGTTAGACGGATTAAATTGACTGTAAATCTTGCTAACACGCATTTGCACTCTAACATGTTTTCGGAGTGTCAGAATTGACGTTTATCTTCAGAAGTTGCGAACTGCGTGCTTCCATGTACAAGAAGGTATCCGTTCAGTTTTCTAGTGTATTTCCTCCGTGTTGCTTAATTATTCCAGTTTCTCACGGTGAAATCCCACTTTACCTGTGACAGAAATTCCACAAACCGTAGTGGCTACACGCAGTAACACTAGTCAACAATTACAAGATAAACAAATAGTTTATAGCTGCCGTCAAACACAGCAGTAGATTTTCAGATGTCCTTATTTTAATGGCGAAATGTTTCGGTCCTTCTGACCATCATCTGGCCATCTTACAGAAACTTAACTTACGGCACATTCAGTGCAATTATGTAGTTTTGGATCCAATAATACTTGGAGTTATATTAAAATAAACGTAAAATATTAAAAACTACATAAAACTCTGTAGTTGTGTGGCCAGATGATGGTCGGAAGTACAGAAACATGTCGCCATTAAAATAAAGAAAACCAAGTATATTGTTGTGTTTGACGACAGTTATAAACAATTTATCTTGTAACTCATTAAACACAGCGGAATGTCCTCTATAAAAAACAATAGTCAATAATATTCAGCTTTTTTTTCAGGCAACATGGATGAAATAAACCGTTTTTACTAAATCAGGTTTGCTGACGACGAAAATTATAAGGAAATTATCGTAGCACGTGCTGATTTTGTGCAATGAGAACCTGGACTCGTTGATCTTACTTGGAAAGAACAAGGGTTTTAGAGCACAAAGTGGGGGACCGCGGTAGCACAGTGGTTACAGCGTTGTGCTACAAATCGGATGGTCGCTGGTTCGATCCCATATTGTGTCAATGGAATTTTCCGTTGACATAATCCTTTTGATGGCACTAGGGCCCTGAGGTCGACTCAGCCTCTAACAGAAATGAGAACCAGGAATATTTCCTGGGGGTAAAAGCGGCCGGTGCGTAAGGCTGACAACCTTACCACAATCCTGGGACATTATCACGTAATCTGCGAACCTTAACTTCCTGGAACCCTCTGGGTACCTCGGGCCTTTAATGGGACTGCTTTACCTTTAGAGCACAAGGTATGTATTTCATGACAAAAAAACGGTGATAGAAACTTAGACTATGGAAAAATTCATATTATTTTTTACGTATTTATTATAAAGGTGTTACAATACACTTATATTTGTTCATATTTTGCATTCATTCAAATGCCGTATGAAAAGAAACAAATTAAAATGGTCTATTATCTCATGGCTACAGTCTTCTTTTAGGGACTCTCATCTCGCCGCGGAGAAACTAGCAGCAACCCTACATCATAGCCGGATTCCACCTTCCTTGGTGCGGTTGCTCCATTCTGACTAGATACAGATCAAGTCGTTTCCCTTGTCCATCATTACCGCCCTCTACGTTATCAGAAAAGAAGCTCAGGTGTGTGTAGAAGAGGATTTTCAGTTACATTGAGCACCATATCTTGCCGTAGTTCTGTAGCAGATTCTGTAGGATTTTGGGGGAAATTTTCCTCTTTTATGTTGCTAAGAAAGCGAAGAACCAGTAGTTTGAATCGTTTTCACGCCATAAATTGTCAATTTGTCAATAAAACTATCAATTACTGGATGTCTGTATTTCCTCTCCATCAGATACAATACAACGAAATTTACTATAAAAACTTTGCTCTCATGGCACGACATTAAGCATGAAAATAGTTCTGAGCGGCCATTTTCTGGCACAAACTATTTTCTTTCATAAATCAGAAGTAATTTTGAAATTTAACTCTCAATAAGTAAATATGTATTTTTGACGCTTGGAATAAAGCCTCCACGTAGTTTATTTTTATGTCTAGTGACTGAAGATTCCGTTTAGACTATTCTTTCTTAGTTTATTCAATGCCGATCTATCAACTGCTGTATACTGCAGTATATTAGCGTTGAATTACAGGATGACAAATGGTGAGTGGAATGAAATGTGGAAGAAAGTGAAAGTGGTCAGTACTGACGTACTATCGCAGCATTTCCCTGCAGGACCTGAGGAACTCTATGCAAATCACAGTCCTTAAGCCGGTATTCAGCCCTGTATTCTAACCACGGAATGTCGGGAACACGGAGTACTAAACACTAGAGTGATATATTCGACAGTGCATGGAACTACTTTATGACGTCAAAATGTTATTTAAATTTTCACCCGAGAACCGCGGGTTTGTACAATGCACATGTGAGACCCCTTGCAGCTCCGACTCCCACTGTACACGAGTCCGCTATTCATAAACACGGGTCAGCGCATGTACTAAATGCGATTACAGTGCGCGACGAGCCATGCGTGTAGTAGGGCAGCCAAACTCCACAGGGGCACACATGCTTTTGAATGCACTGAGTATCCTGGATCGAATTCCAAGCATAACACACATTTGAGGCTTACAAGACAATTCATGTTGTCTGTGTATGTTTGTGCCCTAATAGTTTAGCTGATTTATCTGTAATCCATCAGAAAGTTTATGCCATTGCAGAGGACATTGCAATATTGCATTACTACGAGCTTTAAAATTTGCGTGTTGCGTCGCTTTGTGAAAGAACGGTTGAATTTAGAATGATAGGATAGCCGAAAGATGTAGATAATGTGGAACATACGAGAAATACATTTTATATTTTTGTCGGAATATACTGAGGGAGAAGACAAACCCGGAGAATTAGAAGTAGATTGCAGGATAATTTGGAAAATAATATCGCATTAATAGGATGTGGGGACATGAATTGGATTTAACTGGCTCGGGAGACGCGTCAGTGGAAGGCTTTTATAAATACTGTTGTAGTGAAAATAAAGACTTAATTAAATGAGAAAGTTACTTTGTGAGCGCCATAAATATTGATTTGTGAATGGATACAATGTACTATATCTTGAAGTTATTTGGATTTGCTTGTGCAGGGCACAAAGACGCCGTTGTGTCTAGTTTATCTCGCACAACATTAGTATGATAGCCAGAAGGAATTTTGAGGTGTGAGTAGAATTAGACCTTTCGATGTAGAATCATACTAAATTAAAAATGCTCAATGTGTTCGTCCCAATAGATGTAGATAAAAGGTAAATTTCACCTAGAACACCCACGAAGGCCGACAGGGAGAGTAGATGTTTAGTCGTGCTCTTTCTTTATCTTCGGTGCTAGGTGTGGTGGGTGGTCAACGCTAAGCTTCGGCCGATTTACCCTCGGGAAAGACTCGATACCCACTGTATAAGAGGCTGGGTGCGCACTTTAGCAGGTCTGGACAGGTGGAAAATATCTCGCCCCCCCAATGCGATTCTATCCCCGGACCCTCCAGCCCCTGGCGAATCGCTATACAAACTGAGCTATCCCGGCGCACATGGATATAGTTATACTGAACAGTTTAAATATGACACTATAACTGTTAACAGTATGTAAGTGAGGGTGTGTGAAACTTGAAGAAACGCGTTAACGAAGGTGATGAAAACTTAGAAGATGAATGGAATCACATTGTGACTTCACGAATTTTGATGTTCCAGCATTGTGAAAATTAACTAGAAAATAAACATTATATTCACACATTAAAGTATATCTGAAAGGGAAGTGTCTCTGATAGAGATCGTGGAGCAGCCGGACTTGCCATGCTGCATTCTGACATGTGGTCTGCAAAGCCAGATACTTGTCCTGAGATACTACCATTTATATCTGTGGCTCTCTTCTGTATTTTATGCACAAGAACGGAAAAGGCCAAAATCCATCTGTGTTTTTGTATTGTAGTGTTTGAGTGTCTCCACAGATTTAATATGATTTAATATTATTTAAGTTTATCTTAATTCTTTTTATACGTAATTGATTGATGTGATTCCTCCATGTAGATGAGCCATAATTCATCGAAACATGTTGCAGGCTTTGTTTTGTAAACATAAAATTGTATAATAATAATAATAATAAACCAACTAGATGCAACAATAACAGTTTATTAATAACTTCAATCAGCTTAACATGTTTCGGACGATAATTTCGCCCATCTTCAAGAGCACTAGACTGTGTTTACAGCTTGTGGTATAAAGCACAGTCTAGTGCTCTTGAGGATGGGCGAAATGATCGCCCGAAACATGTTGAGCTGATTGAAATTATTAATACACTGTTATTGTTGTATCTAGTTAGTTGTTTATATTATTGTATCAGTGATGCATGGTCACACAAACATCAAATAAAATTGTATATCAGAATATCTACGTACTTTGTTGGACGTATTTCATATAAGTGTCTTTCAAAGCATGGAAGTGAGTAATGTTAACTGTATTAATGCCTAACAACTAAGGGAGTCCATCGTTACAAAAATACCATAGAAAAATTGCATACAACAAAAGCTTCAGTATGTTTGCTTAATATTATCTTAATTCTTTGTGTGTACGTGACTGATGTGGGTCCGCCCTGAAGGTGATCCTTAACGAATCGAAACATGTTGGAGGCTTAATGTTTTAAATATAACATTTTATGTTGAAATATATGTGGATTTTGTTGGATAAAAATTTTGTAATTGTTGTTACAGATTTTGTTAGTTCTTTGGTTATGACTTTGTGTTCTGCGAATTGGTAGTTTGTGTATGTGGGTCTTAGAGAAATGGTTTTGAAGATTTACACCTAATTGTTGTGGCTTGTCTGTTGTCCCTTTACCAGTTTTTGATATCACCGGTTTGCAAATGTCCTTCTGTGGCTAACCGAATACTGCCAGTGTGTCATAAAGCAGGAAAGCTGAGAGGTTATTCAGCACGTTGCAAGGGTGAGGTGTCTGTTCCCCTGGAATGTGACCCTCCATCACTGGTTTGTTGTTTCTCGACGTTTGAAGACGAACTACTGGTCTCACATCCTACAGTCGAAACGTCCCGGAAGAATCGTCTCGGAAACTTCTAATTATTCTTTGGATTTTCAAATCAAAGTGGACGAAGTGGAAACACCCGGCCACACGCCTGTGTCAGAAGAGAAATCCATAGACATTTTGGTAAGGAAACCTAAAGGAAAGACTATAATAGAAGAAAACATCGTGGTCTGTGTTAAGCAACTTGTTTAGCTTTCACGAGGGAAAAATAATGACAGTACATTCTAGGGCCTTAAGTTTATGGGCGGGCACATAGCTGAGAGTCGAACAGCAGAACTTATCGAGTTCAAATTGGATCCTAGCCTTCCAGCCCCGATATTCTTTATGCTAGTTACTTAGGTGAGACACTGAACTACAAGGCAGTAGGTTGCGGGTTTTATTCTCGATGGGGTCATTGGGATTTTTCTTGGACGTAATCCTTTCTGACGCACTGTGACCCTGGTTTCGACTCGGTCTCTAGCAGAAATAAGCAACAGGAGTATCTTCTGGGGGATAAATGCGGCCGGAGCGTAGAGTTGGCTTTCTTACCACCTTCATGTGCCGATTGTCTAGAAGTAATGGGAGCCTCAAACTCCTAGAGTTCTCAGGGCCTGTGCAGGCCTGTATAGGGTTTTCTAGTTACATAATTAACCGGGTTTAGCTATGTTGTAGTCCGTACCCTTAAAACAAGGGGCAGTTTTTTGCACGCTGAGAAAAACATGGGAAGTTTTTCTTACTGATACTTCAGAAGACATACCATGCCTGCGCTGCTAAGACCAGGACTTTGATCATCCCTTGCGGTCCAGGTGAAGGAATGGTGTGCTAGAAGGGGTGCAAAGAGGGTGCTATTTGTTGCGGTGTAATGAGGTATGTGCTGGAGCTAGCACGGTGATGATAGCGAACACGATGATACTGCGGCAATTTGAAGAGAGATAAGGGTGAGGGTGGGGGTTAATCCTATCCCTCGCTCGTCATGTAGCCCAGCCAACCCTCCTCCAGCCATGTTCATCACCGTAAGCCAGATAATCCGAGGTGACTCAGTGGGAATCTGAACACCTGCCTATACGCAGAGAGCGCGCACCGCTGCCTAGCTCCGCGCCGTGTCCTCAAGAAACGTTCACCCCGATGAACTCGGTTAATTTTCGATAGCGTCAGAACATAGGTGCCAATTACAGTGTTGCAACGTTAACTTGTTAGTACAGCCACTGTACTTACGACACACGTACAGCACTGTGCATAATTTACGAACACAATCTCTCTTAATTTTACTGTCGTCTTCTGAGGTATGATTCCTGTTTCATGATGAAATCATGTTCTGTGGCTTCGTCACAGCGTTAACACAAAAATCAAATGAAAGTTTCTTTCTTATGGAAAATACCGTAATGGACACGTGCGGGAGGGTGTAAGAGTCTATATGGCAACAGTGGTAAATATTCTTGATTTCAAACTTTCTCCTGTTGTGAATGTTGTATTCTTTCTTTTGGGTAATTTCCCGGTGTCTAAATTTTACATGCCGACGTTTCGGAGCACTCTATATTTTCCATCTACATAGGTGGTGTGAATTCTTCTTGTTCACACGACCTATGCTGATGGAAGAGACAGAGTGTTCCGAAACGTCGGCATATAAAATTTAGACTTCGGGGAAATACCCAAAAGAAAGAATATAACAATGGTAAATATGCTTACATGCAGTAAACAGGGATCGTACATTATAAGAAGACAAATTTCGACTATCAGAAGCAGGAATAAATGTTACTGCTGTAGGTTTCTGTAACCGTGGATCGTGAGCAAATTGTGACGTGAGATAGAAAACTAACAAGATGTTGAACAGTAACCTTCACAGTGCTTGCATCCTACAACGCAGCGCCCCACAACCGCTACCAACCACATCCAGCAGAACCAGCGCAGCACACCACGTGCAGTAACACACGTCTTGTTCTCCGGAAGATGGGCATAATGGTGCCCGAAACATGTTGTGAAAGTATTGATAATAAACATCTAACTGTTGCATCTTGTTGGTTTTCTATCTCACTTCACAAGTTACTGCTGTGTTGGAATTTATATTTTTGGGCGCCTTAACAAAATCACTAGTACTGAAAATTGTGGTGGTTCCATAACTACCCTCTTTGCTTTTATAAATAGAGGGACGTGGTAGCGTAATACATGTAATTACTCGTTGGGTGATGGAGGGTCCGGGGTTCGAATACTGACAGGGCTGAACTTTCCATACCCGCCCAGAGAGGCTCCAAGTTTCATCCAGCCTCTTGTAAAATGGGTACCGGGTCCCTTTCACTGGGGTAAAGGGGTCGGCACATGGCGCTGACACCCGATCTAGCGCCGAGGTCATGAGTGGGTAGATCTACACCTCTACTCTACCTTCTGTTCCTTCATGGCACGTTATTGGGTGAACTTCATATTCCTGTCTTTATATTAACCAGCCGGGATAACCTAGTTGGTACAGCGACTCGCTATAGGCTGATCGGTCCGGTGATCGAAACCCGGTGGGAGCGATATATTCTGTGCACGTCCAGACCATTGCTGAGGCTCAAACTCCGCATCCCTTCTGTGCCTGCCTACGCATGTCATTGGGTGTCCTCCAGCTTTTACCTCTACACAGAATAATACAAGATATGCGGAGTAAGAGAAAAGGGATATTAAACTGCGGAGGGATTGTGTGCCTCTGCCGATAACCTTTTAAGCTCAACAGATATTCTTAATATTACATACACCGCGACTTGACAACGGCGACGACGAAGACGACGACGACGACGACAACAACAACAACAACAACAACAACAACAACAACAACTACTACTACTACTACTACTACAAATACCAACAACAACAAACACCAACAAAACAAATAATAATAATAATAACAAAAGCAACAAAATAATAATAATCACAACAACAACTACAAATACCAACAACAACAAACACCAACAAAACAAATAATAATAATAAAAACAACAAAAGCAACAAAATAATAATAATCACAACAACAAAAACAATGAAACCAACAACAACAATAAAAACAACGACAACGATATCTGTAGAATTTGTGTAGGCAACAGGACCTACTGGAAATAAAAAAACTATCCTACTGTCAGGAATGCGATTCGAAAATCAGACTGATCATCAGCTCATTTCTCACACCACAAGCTACACTGCATTTTGTACTGCAGAATGCAATCTTCATGTACTTGCTTTCATAAACGCCTGGCATTACAAAGTTTGTACGTTTGTAATTCTGAACATTAGCAAAGTAGGTGTTATGTTATGGCTTCTGACAGTTCATTTCCACAAATATGCTGATTCAACCAAATTTATCAACACTCTTATCGAACAAATTACAATTTAAACATGCTGGCTAGAAGTCAGTATTCGGAAGGTCCTGCGACCGGCCACCTCGACACAGGTTTTTCTTGGTTTTCTTGTGCCTAAACGCAAATGCTGAGATGGTTCCCAATATTCCAAGTTGCCACTACATGCTTCTCATGTAGCCCTCCCGACTTAAATTTAGTAGTAACCAATTTCATATTTTGTATACATGTAAAATAACCACTGCCAGCGGGTAACAACCAAATTGCAGTAAATAATAATAATAATAATAATAATAGTAATTATTATTATTATTATTGTTATGTAAAGTGCCATAGCGGTTACATCACACGGTCCGCACCCACAGGGGTCAACTGTGAACCAACTTATTGTATTTTAAAAGAAAAAGCTTTTTCTGAAACCATTAGAGCTCCAGGAAGTGCACAGTCACTTACTCGACAAGGACAAGAGCCCACACGCCCTGCCTTCCAAAATGTCTAGCTCCTTTTCTTATTCATGCATTGATCTGGAAGATCCAGTGTTGCATTCCAGGCAGGTGCAAGAAAATTGTTATCAGCAAAGTCAATAGTCTTTCTGGGGCCCTCCCAGACTCATACTCAGTGGACACCGGTGCTCCGGTGCACGAATCTGACCATACGTCACCATTTAGTGTCGAGGCTTAAATTTTGTGGAGTTGTTTCTTCTCCCGTAACTTTGTCCTTTGTTTTATATGGGTGTAAAACATTATATCTAATATTGGAAGAGGAATGTAGGCTGAGAGTATTCGAGATTAGGGTGCTGAAGAAGGAATATGGGTCTATGAAGGACGACGTACTAGGGGACTGGACAGGAGCTTCACATTATTCGGGTAATCAAATCAAGTGAAATCTGATAAACGTACTTATTTACTTACTCCTTGGCTGTACGGCCCTCTGACAACCTTGGCCTTCTCAATCACTGACGCCGATTCTTCTCCGTCAACTGCCTTTGGTCGCGTCTCTTAACCTGCATCTCCAGCAGATCCCTCTCTGCATCTTCCAGCCATCTCAATCTAGGTCTTCCCCTTCTTCTACTTCCCTACTGTTTACTCTCAAATATTTTCTTAAATGTCCCTCCCTGATCCATTCTTACTACATGTCCAATCCATTCCGGTCGCTTCCTTTTATTATCAGCTAATATAGCTAGATCTTTATACAGCTCCCTCAATTCTTGATCATTTCTTATTTTCTATATTCCTTGCTCTACCAACGGTACATATATCTGTCTTAGTATCTTCCTCTCCCATGTATCCAGCCTTTTTATGTCCATTTCATTCACAGCCACTGTTTCACTCCCAAACACCACAACTGGTTTCACCATCGTTTTATGTATAGCAATTTTAACTTATTTGTAGAGGACATCTCGTTGTGTTTATTAAACAAAAAATACAACAAAATATTTTCTGGGTTCAATCAAACACAACAATACATTTTATTTTTATCTTGACGACATGTTTCGGCCTGTTGACCATCATCCGACCATCCGTACAAAACTTACAGTAAGGCGCATGCAGTGCAAATAGCATACGGAGTAGTGACGAAGAAATATCTACATTTACGATCCGAATTGCAACGTACACGACAAGAGTCACAAAAACCTGGATTTACGTCACGTGCAATAAATAACTTGTGACTAAACAGTATATAAATATATTTTAATTTAAGCATTAAATTAAACATTTTAAACATTATCCAACTTAAATAGAAAAGCTTTTAAGTGTATAATAAATATTAATTTAGTTTTAGCTTCTAACAATTTTTATTATTACAAAAAATTTGATATATCACAGGTTATAAAAAAACAATATATTTTATACTCTTTTAAAAATATTTGAATACATTTATAAGTTTTATGAAACCGCAAATTACACCAATGCTGTTTGCAGTATATGCATCTTATTCTAAGTTATGCAAAAGTGGCCTGATGATGGTCAATTGGCCGAAACATGTAGTCAAGGCAAAAGTAAAATAAAATATATTATTGTGCTTGACTGAAACCTGGGAACTATTTTGTTGTCTTTAATTTCATTTTAACTGCTTTGCTCATGGCTATAGACCTAAATATTTGCCGTAGACTGTATAAACATCTGTATTACCTGCAGCAACCTTTGACTTTATTTCGTAACTTATTAAATATTTTTTTTTGAATTTATCAAGGCACCTGAATATTTAAATTCTGAACCCCTTCAGTTACTTGTCCATTCATTATCAGATCTTGACTTTCCGATAACCAGCAAGGAATTAACTGTGATTTGTGTACGGCGTAACTGAGCCAACGGTAATCCAAAAAGACAATTTTCAAGTAAATTGATCTTCGTATTCACGACAAATATCATCTCATAACCATAATATATAAATAGCTAACAAAATGCAATTCAACGTTTGTTATACTTTATTTACTCAACTCCCATCAACATGTTTCAGCCGCTATTCGGCCTAAAGATGGCCGCAATAGCGGCTGAAACATGTTGATGGGAGTTGAGTGAATAAAATACATCATAAACGTTGAAGTGCAGTTTGTCGTTTATTTATATACAGGGTTATTCAAAATGATTGTCGGGGTTTTAACAACTTGTCATACACAATACACTTGAGATAGCAGTATATGTGTTTTTTTTATTTAATAGAACAACACTCCAATTTTTTGTTACATACCTTACAGGTGCTCTATATGTGCACACTTTGTGATTCTACAAACATCAACACGATAATCGAGTTCGTTCCAAACTGTTTGTAGCTTGTCAGCGGTGATGGTTTCAAAGTCGGTTCTGATTCGTACCTTCAGTTCCGGGATACTTGCGGGAAGAGGAGGAACATAAACCTGATCCTTGACGTAACCCCATAGAAAGAAATCTTATGGGGTTGCATTTGGAGAACGAGGTGGCAAGTTGTTAAAGCCCCGACAATAATTTCGAATAACCCTGTATAATGGATCTGATTAATGCCCGTAAGATGGAACGTAGTAACATGATCGTCACATGCAGTACGTATCCAATGTGCTTGAGGCGAAAAGAAGATGCTTACCTTGACGTCTGCTGCAGATAACTGCTGCTGACCCTTTGTCAAGGTCGAGGGCCTGGGTTTGAAAACATTCTTTTAACCATATTCTATAAACATTTATGGTAAATGAAACAGATAATTATCATTCTTGATGTTACAAGCTCCCACTTGCGACAGGTTATGTCCTTCGAGTTTTGAAAAATGTCTGTTTAAAAATTTAAGCAGCCAATTATGATCAGTGTCGTAGTTTAATGAAATATGTCAGTGCATATGTCGTTAAAATTTCAACAAATGTGCCCTGGATGGTATCGATTTAGAAGCAAAGTCCTGCTGGCACATGAGCATCAGTTCAAACTAAGAGCAAGTTCCTTCACATGAATTTGCTGCCGCAATGAAAACGACGCATCCGTCCGGAGGGTTTTCCGCTGCTGACAATGGGCTGTAACGCCATTCATGCGTGCGGTTGGGGAGGTTAAGCCGGATCTTGTCCGGGAGGCGAGGAACGGCTTAGCGCGGGCGGGCGTCGGTCGTTCGGTCGGTTGGAACATGTCAACACGGGTCCCCGTGTTAAACACGATGATTTATGACCTGGCACACATTGATGATGTGGACTATCTAGCTGCAGGTGTATTGTCCACATAGCGGTGGATTAGAGAGACGCCAGAGCCGCAGTACACTCAGTCAAGTTATTGCAGCTGCGGATACGAACAGATTCGGAACTCCGTTCCATGGCAGACCCTCTGGACGCTCTGGGAAAAGAGTGGCGTAGACACACTCAGACTTTAATTTCAATGGTATTATAATATCTTGTGATATAAACAACTTTCGCGTGTGTTAATTTCTTCAGATGAAGATTTGTAGGCACCTTTCATAAACTCCAAGCTGGAGGGTCACCACTTGTCGGCCGTCCGCGATTGCTTATTTAGTGTATTGACAGCGACCCTCCTTATCTGTAGGCTGTGTATTTATTCCACATGCTTTCGACGCGCCGTTCGGTAGCGGCAGGGGCCCACTTAGCATGGTCATTTTGTTCCTTTGCGTATTTGACAAGGCTGCCGGTACCTTCAGTTTACGCTCTTGCACGTGTGACACACGTGCCTTACCTTGATGACAGCTCACGTATCCATGTTGTTGAAATCGCGCGCGTCGCCTGACATGCTTCCTTTCAGCCTCTGTAACAAGAAAAGACTTGCAATTCGGCACAAGAACAGACCCCTCTTTCCAACGACCCTATCGATTCCGTCCTACGACATCGGGAAGCAGTTCGGACTAAAGACTTATCAACACCCCCTCTTAATTATTCTGTTGGTGTAACATCGTAAATTCGAAGTGCGAGTGACCATGTGCAAAACACGGCACTAATTCCTTATTTTTAAAACACAATAAGATGCACTAATTGAAGTACAATAGAACAGGCAACAAAGCAAATTTTATATCAGGAACCAAGTACTACATGTTTGGGCACCAAGATGCTATCATCAGGGAGTCTAACAACAACAACAACAACAACAACAACAAGAAGTTTCGTGGCTCCAACACAATTCAGACGCTTTTCGCCCTTGTGCATTTTGTTATATCAAATATCTGCGTTGATCTTACGATGTTTGTTCTCTGTGTTGTTAAAGTCGCAGATAGCTTTTGTCTGTTGGACGTCTGTAAATTTTATGTTGTTCATACTGTACATTTTGTAAATTTCATATTTTTAAAAACCAACGAATTTCACTAATTAAAATACATTAAAACAGATTAAAAACACTCTCCAAATCAGGTTCCAACTGAAGGGCGATTAGCGTCTCAATTATGTGTCGGACCTACAAACCTTTGTTGTTGATGAATTCCCCGATACCGAAACATTTAGGAATTGGCACTTGATACGAGGTATGTTTTGTAATCTGTTTTATTGTACTTTATTTGGTGTATTTTGTTGCTTTTAAGAATGTGGAATGTCAGAAAATGCACGGTATGAGTAACATAAGATGAACACGACATTAATTTTTGAACTCATTATAAAGGTTACAACTTCCCGCAGAACGATATCATACAGGCTGCAGCTCCGTCAGTTTTATTTCTACGAATATTGGGGTCAATTACTATCCCTTACGAGACCGTTCGTAAACAAGTTATTCTCTGTCAATCGAATTCAAGGAGCAGTGTCTATCGAAGCGTCATTGTACCGTATTCCTACTGTTGTCCGTCTTGAGGGTCAAGCTTGAGGTCCTAACGGCTGTCAGGATGCTACTGATAGTATCACGTAACCACGCGTAACCATCAAGTGATAGGCATTCCTGCCGATTCTAACCCAAAAAATGACAATCCTAACCGAGGATTGTGTGATTGTCTTCAGTCCCTCAATATAACTGCCGGACTAGGACCTCAGTTTATACCACTGTCATCTTCGTCGTCTTTGCTTTTCTCTGTTCACAGGTAACCTTAAGTTTGCCTTGCGAAGCCGTGTTTATAAGCCGAACTGCTAACAGTGTCAGTAAATAAATAATCGATCAGTAAATAAATATGTAGTATAGTCTGGTAGGTACGTACGAATGTTTACAAGAAATGCTATTTCCCTCTTGAACTCCCCTGAGGATGGAGACGGTAAATTCTTCCGAAGTATTGATACCACAGCGACATTTTAAGTGTAAAGACAAGTGAATGCCAGTTATCCTGAATGAAAGTGGCAAGTTGTCGCTATGTTATCTTCCATGAGACAGCCGTAGACATTAGCTTGCCTTGAATAAAGAGAGATCAACTTGATGTCACTTGCTTTTTTATTTCATTATTTAATGCTCAACATGTTTCGGATGTTAGTACATCCGAAACATGTTGAGCATTAAATAGTGAAATAAAAAAGGTGACATCAAGTTGGTCTTTCTTTATTCAACTATCAAGATGATGCACGGTCCAATAAACATAAGATTAGCTTGTCTTGTTGTTCTGTGGGTCTCCTGGGACACCCGGTATTGGAAAATCATTCGCGCAGCTCCACACATTTCTATCCTTGGTACTTGACATACGTATGCTATCTATGTGTCTGTCTCTCCGGCGGGACTGATCTGAGAAAGAACATGCTGTAGGAACGTCCTGTAGACCTATATAGCAGGCTAAGGGACCGCAGATTCGTTATTGTTAAAAAAAAAGTTAAAGTTAAAGCACACCTTAGAAAGGCCGTAAAGACCCAGAAGGGAAGCTGGGGTATAGCCATCTCTGCTCTTTCTTTAACCTCGGCGCTAGACGGGATGGGTGGTTAACGCCAAACCCCGGCAGCTCTACCCCACGGAAAAAAGACCATGTACCCATTTTACAGGAGGCTGGGTCGTCCCCAGACCTGGACAGGTGCGGAAAATCTTGCCTTCCCCGGGATTCGATCCCCGGACCGCCAAGCCCTTAGCGATTCCCTATAACGACTACGCTATCCGGGCCCACGAGCATGTTTATCCATTTTGTGTATATAAGAGGTTGCGGAACAGAGCATTCGGTACCAATGAGCGCTACAATTTTTAATATCCTGCTACGTCACTTTTCTTTACCGTTACTTTTACAGCTCTTAACGATTACATGGAGCCTTGTGGGCACAGTTATAAAAACAGTCGATTCAAAGCACGTTTTGACAAACGCTGCCCTTCAGATCTAAGTTTACACAATTACTGATGGAACCCATTAAATTAACAATTATTACCATGGTAAAGAATCAGCACGCATTGTGTCAGCTGGTGGTGCTGCAGTGTGTACAGTGATATGTTGTTATGGATGTAAACGCATCAACAAAATGCTATGGTTAACTATTCATGAACTGCTGGTGTGTTTGGTTTGCGGCTGATCTGCAATTTAGCAGGTCCACACAATCATTAATCAGGGAGGTGATACCCACTCTCTATTGTGTACTGCCGTTCACTACTTTCTCTACACTTCCTCGATTTAATAATGGGAATACGCCACGATACACTGCAAAAACTGATCGAGTAATTGATGTAGAATTAACGTCAATTTGTGTGGTTTTAGTATTTCGCTAAGGAAAAGTGATTTAATTGCTTCTCATCCACAATAAAAGGCGGGGAATTTAATTAGCAAGAAAGAAAACAAAAAAAAATATACATACCACAATATTTTGTTTAAAACCTCGGAACATAGAGGAAAGAGTTTAGACATTAGAAAGGAAGAGAGACTAGTGTGTAGACGGATTTAGTGTTAAGATATGAAAGCACACAAATTCATTGACGTGGGTTATGATACGGTCCAGAACACATTCTGGCCAGCTGAATAAATTTAGTGATGAATTATGCAGACTGACACGAGTCTCTCTAGGACACACCCTGTCCAGCTGAACAAATCTGAGTTGATCTGTACTAGACAGTGGCGTACCGAGGTGGGTGGTTTGGGGGGGTTCAGCCGCCCCCCCCTGAAAATCCGAAGGCCCTCAAAAATCGTGCCAAACTCAACCCGATTTGAAAACTGTTAAAAATTATCGAATTTAGGAGGCCAACACCCCAAGATGTTTGGAATAAAGGCAGTAAAATTCTAAAACTACCTAATTGTTTTACATTAGCAATGACAAATAAATTGGTTGTCATCATAAATAGTCTTAACCCTTTAAACGCCGAAATAAATCCCACCTGCCATTTGCTGGCATTATTAGGACCTCACCATATTCTCCACATTAGCAGGAAAAGGGTTAAAGTACCAAAAAGTAAGAAAATTTTACTATATGAAATGAAATTTCTTGTACCAAATTACAGCTGCATCCGGAACCCATGACTAAGGGGCCAGCGCCCCCAGATCCCTTTTCTGTCTGTCCACTGTCCTCAACTGAATTTGTTGAACCCCCATCCGAACAAAATTCCTGGGTACGCCACTGGTACTAGAGTTCGTTGCTTACTTGGTGAGGGAGTCTCTCTTTTACATAGAAACATCTCTACGCTCTTAGAGTTACAGTGTATGTAGCTGGACTAAGAACATCATCTCATTCCTCCAGTATGAGGTGCAGATATGAGCAGAAATAGCTGAACGTGCATTTAACAGCGTAATTACAACGGAACAGGTAATAAATAACAGATCATCGAAACGAAAAACAATGAAACTGGATGCTCTTTCTATTCCACCGCAACCCATTAGCTTGTGTTTTATTTCGCACGCCCAGTATTAAAATGTGAACTGAATAATTCGAATCGCTACCTGTCAATCACCGATTCACGATAAAACCCCACGTTGACGTGTGGCGATGCTAACCAAGAGCCAACTGTGACAGTTTTAAGTTGATTTTATTGAAAATGAATAAGCCTGCGGTAGTGGGGGGGGGGGAAGTTCAATTTGAATACAACCCCTGTAATCAATGAACAGGATGATGTTTGAACCTGAGAGGGAAGATGCACTGTACTTACACGCGTATGATTCACATAAACAAGTCTTATATATATATATATATATATATATATATATATTTATATATATGCCGGTTCCAGTGGCCGCGCGGTCTAAGGAGTAGGTCTGCGGTCGCTCGCCTGTTGAGATTGTGGGTTCGAATCCCGTCGGGGGCATGCATATTTGTCTATTGTGAGTTTTGTGTGTTGTCAGGTAGAGGTCTCTGCGACGGGGTGATCATTCGTCCAGAGGAGTCCTTCCGACTGTGGTGCGTCGTTGTGTGTGATCTAGAAACCTCGTGAATGAGGAGGCCCTGCCCCACTGGGGGGCTGTCGCGCCAAAAACAAATTATATATATAACACTAACACCAGTGAATTGCTCTTTCGGTCGTTGTAGTAGTAGAGTGGCGTAATTTCGAGAGACTCCAATTTTTTAAATTTAACCTTTAAAATTTGTGCCGCGCATGCTACTCTGGGATACATTACACGTAAAAGAATAGGTGGAGTCTCAACTGAACTTATTTAAAGAGGAACCATAGGTTGATAATCTGTGACTGGAACCATATGCAGTTTACAGCACGTCGCAATACGAAACTGAAGCGATTTCCTGGAACATGATTCCTTTATTCTCAAGATTGTGTGTAGGTGGCCATGCTAGTTTGCTGGCCGGCTGCTGGTTTCCCAAGCAAAGAAGACGCTTCCGCCTGGCCGCACCATGACACTAACGCCTGACCGCCCCTGCAGCTCGTAAACCCCCGCATCTGTCACATCCATCCATCTCAGGTGTCGCTTGGCTGACTGCAAGACCGCAGCTTCTTCGCGCCGCGGTCAATATTTCTGGGCCAACTGCAGGCACTACTTCAATCCAGTACACTTCTGATAACTAAGCAGGCAACGGAGGTAAGCCTCTGTTAGCAGAAACCGATGCTTCTGTTGCCGCAGAACGACACTGGACCATATCCTGAATTACTTCGGTCTAGGTTCGTACACCACAATCAGTTTATACACCGTCAGCCCGTTCGTATTTGCAACAGACCAGCTAAAAGTTCAACACTGCTAATACCATCTACGGTATTGGACGCTCTCCCGAGCCATTCCAGTCTATTCCGTGTCGCTAATATCAAGATTATTTCCTGAAGGGAGTCGCTTTGAAAGTTTTCTTAATGCCGTTATTCAGTACAATGAGTACAATGAAAACATTGTATTTTAAGCTTTGTTTAAACTTGGAATTATATTGGACGAATACCAATAAAAATAGCAATGTTTTAATGTAAATTACACATCCAATAATAAATTGAATAGAAACGAGCCGAGTAGTTCCTAGGGTGAAAAACGCTGTTGGATGGACGGACCGACAGGTTAGGTAAGATAAGATATTCTTACTTCGTGTTCATGGTATGCCTTTCGTGCAAATAACACGCAATATTCTGTAGTGATGCTATCCCCGGGGGTCGAAACAGGAACCACGAAACCAGTGCGTACTGCAGTGTGGACTCACCCGTTTACTGGACCGTGACCACCCGAGTTTTTCTGTAAGCATGGGAGCGTCATGGAGAGAGAGCAATAAATACAAGAGGAAGCCGGTCTTTATGCGAGGTTAATAGACTGCTGCTGGGGATAGAGGATTGTGTCAATAGCCACGATCACACCCCCTCAAAACTATTGAATAATAGTTCATAACATATAAGCGAGGGTATGTTTCCTATTACTTGGAAAAGTGACACAAGTTCTGTGTATAATTTCATGAAAAGATCTTTATCAAATTTTTGGTTTCTTGTGGGCATATTGCAATGATTGCTTAGCATTCGTTTGAGAACGAAGTGTCTAGAAGAAGAATATTGGGACCTAAAATCGGGTAATAATTTGTACATTTGCGTAATAATTTTGGGGCAAGAGTGTGCTGGAGTCCTGTAGCACGTATGGGGAAACATGAAATAAACACAAAATTTTGGTTGGAAAATTTAGGAAGACATATACGTGAATAAGAGAGTGGTGTTAGAATGGGTTTTAGAGAGGGAACGACATGAAGTTTGGAGCTGGTCTGAGCTGGCTTAGGAGACGGCCCAGAAGTAGGCTTTTATGAACGTGGTTTTGTGTATTGAAGTTCTTTTTTTCCCGCTAGCCACGAAAAACATCGTGTACAAGCAAGACCGAATGGTAGCATTAATGTCCCGTACTCAAGAAAATGCAGTTGACCGGCACGGCGTGGGTAGAGTACCCTGACACTCGCTATGACGGCCAGGCGGAAACATAAATCCTTTCAAAAACAGGAGTTTCTACCATAGCATGAACTTTCTTCCACTCGTAACCATTTGTTGATCGTTCCTTTTATAACAAGCCTGAAGTCAACTTTGTGCGCAGCCCTAAACACACAAAACACTACTGATAATAATTATCTTACACGCTTCAAGGCCACTGCACTTCATTGAAGATCAACAGCATGCTGCAGAGTCACTAACTCTATTACGTCATGCAGCCACAGTCTGTGCCACTACAAGAATATAAAGGAAAAAACCGAGCGGTAGCGCCTCTGACTAACAATATCGAGCAAGACACCGACAATTTTGACTGAGGTCTCTCTTCGTTTTCCTTAGACATTCCTGGATACAGTATAGATAATATCTAAATTTTACCACAGCCACTTTCTTTCCCCATTGTTTTCGCCTTATTATTCCATAACCGCTAATTCATTAGAGGCTACGGAGGATAAGCTGAGTTAGTGAAAACGTCATGAAGTAAACAACAAATAAATAAATGAATTAATATGCAACAGTTATGGATTTTGACGTTCAGGTGACCGTGCATCGTGATAAATTCTTATAATAAAACCAAATAGATGCACTAATTTATCAAATTTATTTTTGGAATAAAACTCTACATATTTCGGACAGTTCCTCTGTCCATCATCAGGAGTTTTTCACTGTACACACAGCAATGGTATATGTCATACAGGTTTGCTGACAGCTGGCGAGCAGGATCAGGACGGAACTGGTTCCGTCCTGATCCTGCTCGCAAGCTGTCAGCAAGCCTGTATGTATTGATGTGTGTACAGTGAAAAACTCCTGATGATGGGCAGAGGAACTGTCCGAAACATGTAGAGTTTTATTCCAGAAAAAAATTTGAGAAATTAGTGCATCTAGTTGGTTTTATTATATGAACAGTTATGGATCTTAAATATATGCACTCTTCTCTTGTTTTAAAGTGGCTTTCGCTATGGTAAAGTAGGTAAAGTGCACCCTTGTGCAGGCACTAAGGCTCTGTGCAGACCGTACGGTTCATAGGGGGAGTAGAGGTATAGCTGTACTCTTTCTTGACCACGGCACTAGAAGGGAGTGAGGGGTCAGCGTCACGCCGGCCGCTCTTTACGTCCGGGAAAGACCCGGTACCTATTGTACAGGAGGCTGAGTGGGCCCCAGGGCCGGTCTGGACAGGTGCGGAAAAACTCGCCCCCCACCGGGATTCGGTCCCCGTACCTTCCAGCCCGTAACCAGTCGCTATATCGACTGAGCTACCCGGCCCACCTTACGCCGTGGGATAGAGGCGAAATGTGCAGTTCGCATTGCTAAGGTGCACACATTAGTTACTTCTTGTACAGGACATCCCGTCGTGTTAATTTACAAGGTAAACAAATTATTAACAGAAACTTAAGGCACATTTAGTGCACTGATAGTACCTTAAGTTTCTATAAGTTGGCATGAAGATGGTCAAGAATGACCGAAACATGTAGCCACCATAATAAATAAACTAATAACTGATATACTATTGTTGTGTTTAACGGCAACTATTAACAACTTGTTTACCTTGTTCACACATAAGGTCTAGATTGTGTTCATATGTAGCATACAAACATTTAGGACTTTTTTTTATCGTGTGTGGTGTGTGTAATTAAATACATTTAGGACTATGTTCACTTTTTTACAAAACTTACAATGATTTCAGTTTCTAATGACAGCGTATTGAAATTATTACATTAATTTTAGTTCAAAGACTGATTGAGCGTGGAATGGCAGTTGCTTAATATATTGAGTAACGATTGCTGTCTTCATTATGTCAGTTGCTGCAGATATCGTGTCTTATGTGAAGAATAAAAAAACCAACTAGATGCCACTTGATATTTTATTGTACTTCTTACAGGCTTAACATGTTTCGGGCACTACTATGCTCATCAGCAGGAGCTCGCGACAATGATGTTGATTACCACATTGGTCGTTTCGTTCTGTAAAGATGGAGGGGGTAGCCTTAATGTAAAATTATGGTTCTTAGTGGTGTGTGTTCGGTGTGAAGTTCTTTGTCGTTTGGTTGTAGCTGGTTGTAGTTGGTTTTTTATTCTTCAGTTATCACAATGATGCACGGTCCAATAAACAATAGATCGTGTTTTATATTTACATATTGTTTACGTGAATCCAGAAAACAAGAAAAGTTTTTGAGAAGAAGATTTTATATATATTATGTCCAAGCAGTTCTTATCCAGTGCGTAAACGTAGCTTCTTTGGAGAAATAAAAATTCCAGAATCACTCTTGACAAGCTAATGACGAGGATAAAAATAGACGGAACTTTTCGTCTACACCCTTCAGCCCGACCGGTCCCATGTCCCATATCCGCGTAGTGGTATTGTGAATTCTAATTCGACTAGCGGAACGGAAGATCTCTTTGTGACAAGGTAGCCCTGTGACATTATGGCTTTGAAATTGGTGGCTTCAGTTTCTCTACTGGACCTCGGTTTTAATGAGGCACGTTACTTAGTCTACCAATTAACTGACTTC
>Ga0131853_10003949_pt1 | contig 26613 bp, 16 predicted proteins | sample TergutLab28metaG_FD_92764 | JGI IMG/M metagenome (GOLD analysis project Ga0131853, IMG submission 92764) | Labiotermes labralis P1 segment gut microbial communities from Petit-Saut dam, French Guiana - Lab288 P1 (version 2) (version 2) | ecosystem: Host-associated > Arthropoda: Insects >... | reverse complement strand
TCCCCCTTTTTTAATTTTTTTGTGGGTAATGTTTAAAGGCCTTTTTTTTTTTTGTTTGTGGGGGGTGCGGTTTTTGTTGTTTTTTTTTTCCCCCCCTTTTTTTTATTTTTCTTTCCCCCCCCCCCCCTAAATTCAGAATACCTACATGTGGCTGTATGTGGTCAGACAATAAAGTTCATGAACTCATCGCACTGAAAGTGCTACATACCTCATTGCTGAATACCACCATAGTTGCCTTCAAAGTACTCCCCTTGGGAAGCTATGCACCGATGCCAGCGTCTAGTCCACCCTTCAAAACAATTTTGGAACAGGTTTTGTGGAATGGCCTTCAGAGCTGCTGATGTATTACTAATTTCATCAGTGTCATCAAAATGCCTTCCTTTCAATATTTCCTTTATCTTCGGGAACAGAAAAAAGTCACTGGGGGCTAGATCAGGTGAATAGGCAGGGTGTTCCGACACAGTTATTTGTTTAGTAGCTAAAAACTCCCGCACAGACAGTGCCGTGTGAGCAGATGCATTGTCATGATGCAAGGTCCATGAGTTGTTGGCAGAAAGTTCATGTCGTTTCCGTCTAACTTTTTCACGCAGCCTTTCCAGTACTTCCAAATAGTAAACTTGGTTCACTGTTTGTCCAGTTGTTGCAAATTCATAATGAACAGTCCCTCTGATATCAAAAAAAGTCAGCAACATTGTTTTGACTCTTGATTTGGACGGACAGAATTTTTTGTTCGTGGGGAATTGGCAGTCTTCCATTGTGCACTTTGCCACTTCATTTCAGGGTCGTATTGGTAGACCCATGTTTCATCACCTGTGATGACACAGTCCAAAATGTCATCTTGCCCCTCCATAGGGTCTTGGCAAATTGTGACTGTAATTCAAGCTCAGACATACTCACGGCGGCACACCAAAACACACGCAGACATTAATAGATGCCACTCAGAAAGAGACTGTCATAGATCAACAACAACACGGCTGTGAAACACTGATATGTCAATGTCATCAAACCATACTAAGGCTTTTGTCCAGTGCTGCCATGGCAAGCACACGGTGGCGAGTTCGCGAACTTAATTGTCCAACCACGTACATAGTTTTAGAACTTGGTACCATATATTTGGGATTTCTGTGTCATATGAAATGGGCACCCCTTTGAAAAACAAATCATTACATTTTCTTTCAGAATTTGAAAAATTGTCCGTATTGTTACATATAAAAGGTTAATGCTTGCTGTTTGCCAGTGAGTATTTTATGAAACAGGTGCAGAATATGATAGCAGTAAATGACAGTACAGTGTGAGTGTATTGTAATGTGCACGTTTACCACATGTCATTATAGTGTACATCCAGTTGGCAGCATTACTTCGTTTGTCATGTGATTCTAGTATTGATATAATCATCTCTCCACAGCTTTTCCGGTTTGTGGCAAGTGTGTTCAGTAAAATAATATTTCTAAGGTTATTACATTATTTTCAGAGGTGAACAGAAATTCATTCTTCTTGGTCACACTGTAATGCCATAGCTCTAAGTAAACATATTTTGACCAGTCTTTGTTAACATTATTGGAATGCTGAAGACTGGTTTTTGTGAGCATTTATCGACTGTAGTTTGTGGATTTTCCTCTAGCATGATCTTCAAGGTCAGTTTTTTGTGCCTCGTCCGAAATTTTAAATATTTACTTGTCTGTGATTTTAATGGGGCAGTCTCTTCAAGAAGATTTTTTTTTTGTTTTGTTTACCACTTTTTATATGATGCATGGTTTTCTAGGAATTGGTGAGACAGATGGACAATAGGACGCTTGACTGGTGTATGCAGTAAATGCTGGTATATCTGGCACTTTTTAAACCAAAGGGTTGCCAGATATGACCGTGTTCCTGGGTATTTGAAATGTTATACCTAACGTGTATCTTAGTGTAGCTAGCACACTTATGGACAGGCTTAACCTTTTACTTTGTTACTTGATATCTGTTCTGTTTTCACCGCTGTGTTTGCTGTTCCCTTCTCATCACTACTTACATCAAATGGTTTATATATAATCTAAAAAAATTGCTCAATTATTTCACTCATCATATTTACAGCACCTAATTTCAGATTTTGTTGTTACTCTCATAACTGTTTGCTCCATAATGTTGTGATGTAAATAGTTGCTGTTTATCAACTTGAATAATGTTAATGTAATACAAACTTTAACTCTGTAGGTTATCCGAAGCAGTTTCAGTACTTTGTTTCTCTACTGCACTTCAAATGGCATCATCCAATACCGCTGCTTCCACCACAGTGCTGTTGGATCTCCAGGTTTCACTGTCTCCACTCCCCCACCATGCCAAGCTTTCTCACTTGTGCTGCTTGAGTTACAGGTGGAGAATTTTTATGGGGCATACAAGCTTTCTTGAACATCTGACAAATGTCTGGTTGCTTGGTACATTCTTTTCATGTCTGCAGAAAATTAGAATGGAAAATGTGTAACATCATACATTATGGGCCAAGTAACATGTTGCTGGGCTGTGAAATAGTGCTACACCCACTCAGGACGAGGACTCGCAGGGCTGAGTTGTGCTCGTAGATTAAATTGTGACCTGTAATGGTTATCTGTAGGTTTCCAGATCATCCAGTGTTGCATTAACCAGCTTTTACTGTATTATGGACTATAAAATGGTTTCCTGGGGCAAGATGTTTTTGAAGAAGCTTGTTTTGTAGGCACATCCACACCAGTTGCTACTTCTTTAGATTTGATGCCCCCAATTCATCAACAATTTTGGTAGCATAAGCAGTTTTTTACTGTCATTTCATTGAACTTGTATGCTGATTTTATAAGTGGCCCGTGGTTTGGTTGATCTTTTGATGCTCTCATTGTAGTTAAGGTGCCATGTACTAAAAATGATCCATTCCACTTGATCAAATGGTATGAGCTTGTGGAATTTCATTGTGTGTACCAGTAAACCTATACAGATGGTTTGTCATCTATGCACATGTACTATGACTGCAGAGGAGAGACATGTTACTGGTTGCCTAAGTGCACACAGTTTGATTTTAGAGGCATTTCTTTTCTCTTATCTGTTATGCATATTTATTGGTTTTTTTGTGAGTGTCCAAAGATTCCGTTGTAAATATTTTCTTAATTTGTGTGGGTCTGCTGTCTTTGATAGTATCAAAATTGTTGTCAGACCCTCTTGGACTTGTAAATGGTTTTCTTTCTATTTGGTCACTTTCTTTCATCCAACTCAAACTGAGTAACTAATTTGTGGCTTATAAATTGCCTTGAACATTATTTTATATTCTCTGATTTAATATGATTGTACAGAGTGGGGCATAAAGATCTCCCACTTTTCGAAGAGGTATAAAATATGAAAGATGCCATCTAGAAAAAAAATTGAATATATTTCTGAAAAGTACATTAAAAACAGTTTTTAATGGGTTTTAAAAATCAGATCAGACATAAGGCGGCCGTTGTTGGCAACACATTGCTGAAGACGTTCCCGGAAGTTCTACATCACTCTCCGGGTTAGCTCAGCCAGAATGGAGTCGATTTCCTGTTGGATCCTTTCCTTCAAATCCTCAAGAGATTGAGGACGATGTTTGAAAACCTCTTCCTTTAGGTATCCCCAAAGGAAAACGTCACACTGGCTTAAATCTGGTGACCGTGCTGGCCACTCCATGTCTCCCCTTAAAGAGATCAAACGCCCAGGGAACAACAACAAAGCCCCGATGTTCACCAGTCCAACCCTTTATGGGTACTGACAACGGTAGAGGCCAACCAACCGCCTGACACTACCCCCACCTCTCTACCACCACTACAGCCCGCACAGTACCCCTTCGAAAAAGTGGGAGATCTTTATGCCCCACCCTGTATGAGAGTTACATCACCACCACCACTGTCAGACAGTATTTCTCCATAATTATTATCTGTTTCATCTCTGTGGGCTCCGTAATCTCAAAGTTGTCACTTGAAAGAAACTACTACCAAAGAAAATTTACTCCACTTGTCAATTCTTATTGCATGTCCAGTTTGCATGGACCATGCTGAAGAACACTAATGCGTTTGTTGTGACTGCTTATTTTATTATGCATTTATCTACTTTTAGAACATCTGTATTTATTCTTAGCATGTGACTTGGGTTCTATCAGGATTCATTGTAACTGACATATGTTTTGAGTATGCACTCTAGAGTGTCAAAACTCTTTTTTCTTCCATACATTACCATTCTAAACTTAACTTGCAGTTTCCCACATTACCATGGTTTGCTTCCTTGTCATAGGCGTGTACACATTCTGTATTCTTTAGCATGTCCTCACTGTACCCCAGTCTGGTTTTTTTCTTCTGTAGTATTGGAGTCCAAAATTGGTACTGTCTGATGAATGTGAATTCTTTGCACATAATCTTTAAACTTATAAATTAAACGTACCTGGCAACAAAATGTGTTTAGAACCATTCTAGTTATATTACAGAATGGAAGAGAGCCCTATATAGTCACTCAGCTAGCCAAGAATGCAACATTTAATCATATCCTCAAATTTAAGTTCCATTTTAGTATTACCTTCAGGTCTGTGCCTTGGGTTTTCCAGGTGGTCTCTTCCCTTTAGACTTTCCATTCAAAACTTTTTATGCATTTATCGTATGTCCCAAGCATGCCACAAGTACCCAACCTTCTTCATTTGACCTCCATAATAACTGGAGATAAATTCGAGTTATGGCACTCCTCTTATGCAGTTGTCTGCATCCTCCTGTTACTTCCTGTCTTTCATTTGCAATATTCTTCTCAGCACTGTGTTGTCAGTGGCCCTGAGATCTGTTTGAATTGTGGTCCTCTGCTTTGAAAGACCATATAATTCTGTAGGTGGATACCAATCTTCCAGACAAATGTGCTCCCTCCTTCTTCAAGGTCATATAGTGACTCCATAGAGGATGTGGTTTGGTTATACAGACAGGTAACAAGGAAGGTGGCCAATCAGGGGGGAGGGGCAGAAGTGTAATGTAGTATGGACAAGTAGAACAGGAAAAGTTAGAGACTAAAAATTAAATGGCCTTTTAAAGGCAACAGTGCATTGTCACTGGAGGCAACTTGAACAGAGGAATTCATGTCAGATAGGAAGTGGGAACAGGAGCATTTTTTTCAGGGCCACAGTGCATTGTCACTGGAGGCAACTTGAACAAAAGATTACACAACAGATGGCAAGTGAGAACACAAACAACCCTTTTCAGGACCACAGTGGATAGGAAGTAGAAACTACTACATCCATGGGTCTGCATGATGTAGTGTCTCCCCAGTGCTGCCATTTGGCATTTTCATGATTGGAAGGGAAGAGGCTGTGAGCATACTGCCAGACAAAGCTGCAAAGGAAATGTTCCAAGAGGGAATTGTTAGAATTCTCAAGAGGTCCACAATAACCAGCTCAGTCTCATGATGTCAGAGAAACATGTTTCTCATACCACATGATAATGCAGACCTCACAGTCCTTCCAGTAGACATACATCAGTGTCCTGGCCACCCTTCAGCCAGACCATTTGCCTCATCAAACTCTCCTGTCCTCAGTTTCAACTGCACATCAGACCAAAGCAACACAAATACTGTAGTTTCTAGTAGCACAGCCATCAATACTAGCTCACCAGATATCCCATGCAACACACTTCGGCCAAGTCAGTCATGCAACGCATAGCAACAGCAGTTAGCAGAGACCTTCACTCCCAGTGTGGTGTATAAAAGTTAGCATGCTCGATTGATTGGCTTGTCTTCCTCACACAACTATCAGTCCCGGTCATCATCTGACAGATTCAGCAGTTGAGATCTACCATCAACCCAAGTGAATCTGTGCTGCAGCTTACATCAGCCTTGCTGTGCCTGGGCTTCAGTATCATTGTCAGTAACATGATCAATCTAGCTGACACCTGCATCTCATACCTTTTTGGATGTGCAACCATCAAGCAGCATGCTTCACACCTGCCTATCCAACAGATAGTGGGATATATCGCATGAGCCACGAATTGGCCACAGTTCAGAGCCACAAATATCTATTCCTTTGATACAGTCTGGATATTATGGTTCCACAGACACTATCTTCTCTGCACTAGGAGCCATACGCCAGTGCAACACCAACAGCTTTTGCAGCAGTGAACATGTTGCAGCAACACCAGCCACTGGTAGTTTTGGTGTGGAACCAGCACCCATACATTTCACAGAAATGCCACAGGAAAGGGAATTGCTTGTGACATGAATTTGAAAATTTCAGGAGTGAAATTGTCAGAAACATGCCGACAGCAACATATGATTATAAAATGTGCTTTTACAATGGAAGTGGAAAGGAATGGTGGCTTCCATCTTCTGCTAGCTGTTATTTTGTAAAAGGAAGTAAATGGGATTTAGCTGATACCAGATACGTTCAGCGTTGCCTTATTTGTACCACTTTCCTTGTCTTGTATTAGTTTGTCTGTGGTTGAAATATTGAGATGATACATATAAGTTTCATACTTTAGCTGAGGCAGGAAGGGCAACAGATGAAAGAAAACCATCTTCCAGTAATAATTACAGCATTGTCCTACTTGTAGCTATTTTGAAATCTTGAAATGGAGCAGCGATTAAAATAATGGTATTCATTTCATGAAGATTAGTTTAAATTAATTTGTTTTCTATTACCTAGTATGTTTGTAAAGCCTGATTAGGTCTCACATCAGAAAATTATGGTTTGCTGATATACATGTACAGTATATCTGTACATTACTTTTGTGCCTTACAGTACTGATTCATTCTTTCAAAAAAAAAATGTATAAAATGGATGAATATTGGGAGATTTTTTTCCATTTTGCATCACCAGAAGTACCGTTGATGTTTTGGTGACATTTTGTTTTGGAGGTCCAAACTGGAAGTAGTAATGTGAATTTCATTTTGTATCCATTATGTATAACCTGTATGCTACACATAGACCAAATCAAACTTTATCAGTTTTGTCAGAAACATTTCACTTTTATATAAAATATTTTACAAAACATAAAGTTGTTGTTTGCTAATATCTACAGCCTTTATTTGAAATGTTTTTGGTAATGATAAATATTTAACAAAATAGAATTCAGTATTGGAACTGGCTGTTGTTACTAAGTACTTTCTCTCAAAAATTCACAGTTAACTGTATGAATGATATTTTACTTTGTTAATTTGGTAATTTTTAAATAATGGAAACTTAATTTTGTTTGTATTTATTGGAATTTTAAACATTACATCTTATGAATAGTGATAGAATGTAAGACTCGCAAAGTAAACAGAGAATGTTGTTGAAAAGTATGGGACATATACCATTTAATTAAATAGCTGAGTTATGCGTGTATAAAAAGTAAAAAATTATCCTGTTGTATGGCTTGCATTAGTGGTGAATAAAGAGAAAGGCCATTGAGGTAGAAGCGAGTGATAAAATAGATTTGAAAGGTGTGTGCATATATATATATATATATTTATATATACTCCCAGACTGGAGTGTACCTTTCTACCCATGTTGAGAATATACGGAACAGTAGTAGAACAGTATGGAATACAGAACATGGTATGTTTTCATATAGACGTATGAAATGCTGTACACAGAGTCTGTGTGCCTTCCATCTGTGCAGACTGTTCTATATTTCTTACCGTAGTAAATGCATATTGGTGAAATCTTTAGTGTAACTTTTGACAATGAACATACACAGAATGTCAAATACACCATGTCTGTGGTGGTGTAGCTGGAGATTCTGTTCTTCTGGGATGTGACACTTTATCGCTGGGTAATTGGTTCCTGAAGTTTTGAGGCAATATTGTCTTGAAACCTGAGAAACCAATTACCCAGTGACACAGCACTATACCCCAGAAGAGTGGAATCTGCAACATACACCACTGTTGCATGTTAGAGACACTGCATTGTTTTGTGGCAGTGTTGGTTCTCCTTGTTACTTAATGCTTAGCAAGGAGTGAAGGAAAGCCCCATCACACCAAAGCTGGAGGCAGTGAGACCAGCTGGCCAGGTGGGATGACGCAGCTGCTGCTCACCATATAACCTCCCTTTGTTTTCCCTTCCGACTCGTGTGTCCACAGAGCTCCAAGCATGAAGAACGCAAACAGCAGCAGCTACTGGAGGCCATGACCCTGGGTGGGGGCAGTGTGGAGAAGCCTGAGAAGAAGGAGAAGAGTTCAAAGACAAAAGATAAAGGCATGCGGGACAAAAATGTGACTGAAGAAGAAAAGGAGCTGCGTAAAGAGCGAAAGCTGGGAAGAAAGAGGGTATGCAGGGTGTTAATTTATATTGTTATTTTTATGTGCTCGCATTACAGTGTTCCATTCTCATTTGAAGTATGGTTTTTGAAGAGAAGATGTAGTACTAAATTGAAGGATGACCATGCCTGGTGAATTGGGCAGTAAGTGATCATATCCTGTTCTGAAATGTTATCCCACCATTTTCACGGAAGGACTGATGAGAACCAAAAATGAACTTAAGGATAGCCACCTGCATTCCAAGAATTGAACTTGGGATCTCCTGAGTATGAAACAGGAGTTCCTGCACTTACCTGTGATGTTTGTTAGCACTGTTGTATGGTGGACCAACGTGCCAGTCTGCCATTTCCTCTGAAACGTAGGCTGAAAAAGTGCGCTCCTCTGGGTTATTACGCACCAAGTGGTGGTAATTTCTTACTACTCGCTGCAAAATAACCCTGTAGAGCGCAATTCTCAACTGCGTCTCAGCAGAAGCCTGACGTTGTGCATTGGCTGACTAATATTAATATTTTTTAAGGATCAAAGAATGACAATTCTAATTTCAGGAAACTAATACAAAAACTTGAAGTAACTTACAGAAGGTAAGCAAACATTAAAGAAATGTGAAAGGGAAGTTAAGTCCATGTGTTTTCCAGCAAGAACTCTCAGTTGATGGATGTTGGCTGGACTAGCAAGTGTTCCACTACGTTCCGGTTAACTTAATAACATGTACCAAAGTATAGATTTTCTGTGCTTTTCAGTGAAGGTAAGAGAAATTGTTTGCTTGTACCTAAACACCATTCCATGATAATGTAGACACAGAAGTCATGGTGTAGTGATTTGTACTCCATTTCATGTTTTGGGGGGCCTGTGGTTTGATTTTTATCCCAGGGGTTGGCTATCTGGTGGAAGAATTTCAGTCTTTATTATTGCCTTCATGGAAGAACTGATTTAATCCAGTATATGAATATAATGAGTATATGAGTTTATTAATTATTGTGTTAGACCTTATACTTAATTATTGGATTGACCAATGCACAAAAGGGTGACATTAACCAAACTGATTTAATATTTGAAAATGGATTAGGGAGTTGTTCTTCCATATCTTCCCCAATCAGTCTTTCCGTGTTCATCCATATCTCTATAGTTTTGAAAACGTCTTTAAGTAAACTTAGAAACTGACAAGATAAATGAATGCAGGAGGTGTGAAGGTAATGTTCCATTCTTTCTTACCCTTGGGTTATATGCACATTTTAAAGAATGAATTTGTTGGTTTTGTAGAGGAAGGAAAAGCACAATAAAAATCAGCCATATCTTGACTGATTATACAGTCCTCTTAAAATACAGGCTAGTTAAGTGCATAATGTTTATTTTGAAAATGTTAAAAACACCTTCTAGTGTCATTGATCTGCACTTTGTTGGGTGTACTGTATCATATACATGTTATGTATTGAAGTTGTTATGTATTTAAGACTACTGTTTTCTGCCCTATATTATTGGAACAGCCATGCAGAGTACCCTCGTAAGGCCTAGAAATTGTCAGAACACAGTCTTTCCTGTAAAAAAAACTGTACTGCTGCAAATTAATTTTGGAAAGAGCTGAAAGTTGTTGGAAGCCAAATTTGGTGAATAACAGGGGTGTTCTAGTCCAGCAACAGATTGTTGTACATTAAAACTGCTTGACAGAGAGTGCCTCTTGAAGTGAACTACACCTGTGATAGTAAAGAGAGAGATAAATGTTGTCTTCATTTGTAATTTCATCTTTTTTGGGTCTTAGAGGTTATTGGTGTTTCCACTGCATGCTTTGCCACTTGCTTTCTGGGTCATATTAAAAGAACCACATTTCATCTCAAGTAATTATTTTTGACAAAAATTGTATAGCATTTCCCTAATCAAGTTTCATTGCGTTCTTCGTTGGTTAGAGTTCTTGGGACCATTTTTGCCAAAACTTGTTTCAAGCACAAATAAGGTTTAATCAGTCCCATAACAGGCCCGAGGTGCCCAGAGGGTTCCAGGAAGTTAAGGTTCCCAGATTACGTGACAGTGGCCCAGAATGGTGGTAAGGTTGTCAGCCTTATGCACTGGCCGCTTTTACCCCCAGGAAATACTCCTGGTACTCATTTCTGTTAGAGGCAGAGTCGACCCCAGGGCCATAGTGCAATTGGAAGGATTATGTCAAAGAAAAATTCCAATGACACCATCTGGAATCGAACCAGCGACCTTCCGATTTTTAGCGCAGCACCTTAACCACTGTGTCTATATGGTCCCCTTCACACACATATCAACTCTTAAAATTTGTCTCACCATTTCTTTGTGTAAATTTAATTCTTGAGCTACCTTGTGAGTACGTGTCTGCTGAACAAGCAAGATTCCACACACACACCACATTTTCCTCAGTTTGTGCATTTTCAGACTACTACTTTCAACATTTTTCATTCCACACTCAACCCTCTTGTAACTTGTTACACCACTCTAAAACACTTGATTTATTTATAGCCTCTGTGCCATATGCTTCAGAGAACATTACACATGTTTCATTGGCACTCTTTCCTACTTTCACAGAAAATCTTTGCTCTAAATTCTGATAACCCGTTTTTTGATGAGCAATACATTGACGCACCTCATATTTCGGCCACAGCTGTGACAGAACAATGTCGAAATTGCAGCCTGCACAAGTCAAATGATCTGAACACAGTCAAATCTGATATGATGAGAAATCATTCCAGGAACTTAATGGTCCACACCTCATATGTTGATTGCAAAATCTTGAGTCTCTAAATTGTATTTAGATTAAAATTCTGCTGGTTACTTAGTAATACATGAAAATAAAACTGTTAAATTGTATGAAAATTTGTTTAGGTGGCTACTCAAAAATTCGTTAATTTGTTTGTTTTCAGGATCGTGCTGAGGAAGCCATGCTTTTAGCTGAGCAGAAGCGCCGAAAAGAAGAGGAGAAAGGTAGGAGTCACTCACATTTATTTGAATTTATGCTGTCAGTTCTTGGAGTAATAAATGTCGTTAAGGTAAAGGTACAGTTAGATGGAGTGAGTGGTCAGCATTGTTACTCATTCCACTTCATCCCTACTGAAAGAGCCCATTGCATTAACCTTGGTGTTGATCATATATTCCATTATTTCTACAGCTGCAAAGCTCGCAAGTCACCAGAATGGAGAACCCAGCGAATCCCATGGTCGTGAGAAGCATCATTATCCCAGGGTAAGTGAAGTCATTACATTAAGAGTTAACTGTGAAACAAAGGAATCAGAAATGAGATGTCACAGTGTAACTTGTTAATTTGTAGAGAAAATGTCAGACCCTTATTTAAATTAAGATTTTTTTTTACAAGGTCAGTTTTTTTAGGACTACATTTTATTATATCTTATGTTAAAAACAGAATACATGGAATCCAAATTTGGCCCGTGCATGCTGAAATGATATTACTGTCAATGTGTCAATGATCTGAATGTGTATATCAGGTGGCTGTAACATGACTTGCACACGTCACTGGTGTGACTCATGCAGATTGCATGTAAAACTATAATATTCAGGTAGTTTACACACATGAGACTAATAATGAATGATGTTGAAAAATTTTTCAAAAGAAAGGTGTCTCATAACTAACTGAAACTTATCTATGGTAAATGGATGAACAGATATAAGCAACCATTAAATAAGGAAAAATTATTTTTCTTTATTAATGCATGGCTTGCCTAAGTTGTCCTCAAAAGTCAGCCCACAAAGCTCATCAAGCTGGCTACCCCTGACGTAGATATAAACACAAGTCATTACAGTAATTCCTGGTATAATAAAGAGATTTCTGAGAAGTGGAAGCAGAAATGTATGTACATCTCTTCACAGTAGTCTCTTAGATTTTTAAGTACTGCCAGCAGTGTGTTAATACTAGAAAGCAGTTTGATAAGCCTTCTAAAGACCCTTTGAATATCTTACGTTTGTTTGATATTTGAATAAAGGTAGACCAACTTGATGACACTTGCTTTATTATGTCAATTTGCTGCTCAACATGTTTCAGATGCCTTTATTCAAATATCAAGATGGTGCACGGTCCAATACGCATAAGTTTGTTTGATGTTTTCAACCAGCCCAGAATTGTCCAGTTTTCTGCAGTTGCATAATTCAGACCAGAAACTTGTGAATTGAACTTCTGTAACATAGTGTATTTCCTATCGTCAAAATGAGGTGTGTAATTGTATTCCTGTGATCTTGTTTCAGGACAAATCTCCATATGTTCGTGAAAGAGAGAGGTCACATGATAGAGAGGGCCGTGATAAACAATATCCTTTTGTATACAAACACTTATAACATAGTTCATTATCTTAGTGTTGCTCAATCAGTAATCCAAATTTGAGTTCTTGTTTTATTAGTTGTGTTTAAGTAACTTATAGGTATGTATTGTTTACTCTTGTCTTTCACCGAGTAACCTAATGCATTATTAATTTTCCTCGTCCTTGTTTATAGATAGCCACTCTGAACCCCAGCATAATCAGCTATCATGCTATACTTCATCCTCCAGTAAATTACTAGAACAGTGCCTTTTATTAGGCCAGGTTCACTTCTTCCACATTTCTACTAATTCATTGTTCGTCATTGTATTACTCTGTCTTATTCAGTGCTGCATGACCCCATCAGTTCACACTTGATCCTAAAATAATCAGGCCCCTTTGCATAGGCCATGCCAGTAGCCCTAGAGACAGAGAAATTTTCCGTTTCCTGTAATATTGTCCACATATTAAAATCGCTACAGCCATTTAGTGAAATGAGAGATAAATGGTTACATTTTCGGCAAATTAATGTACATATATTTACATTCATGATACGGCTTTCATCATGGAAATAAATGACATTTGTGTAAGAGTCTAAATATTCAAACTAACCATGTAGATAATACAGTTAATTTGCAGCTGCAGTGTTGCAAAGTGGTCTCAGTTCCATTAATTTGGCTTCTAGCATATTATTGATTATTAACCAAACACTTTGAATGTGGCCTTTAGTGTACAGTTTGGTTTTGTCTGTTCCAAATATGAGATCAGATTTCAAAATATACAGTACAGTCATCACAAAACTGCATATAAATATACAGGTTTGATCATATCAGAGTATGCCAAGAACTTGTTCCATCACATTTTTGGAAGTTAAATATGCAGAAAATCTACCATCTTTCCTTAACATTGGTTACTCGACGCTCGAACGAGGGCAAGCGCAGATGATGATGGGCTGAGGAGGGGGAAGGGGAAAGTGGCACAGCTTTCAAGGTAGCCAGCATTCCGGCCAGCACCCTCCAGGATTCATAATCATCCACTGGTTGACTGAGACAGAAAATATAAAAATTTGTCTAGAAGTCTTTTCAGTAGGACTCAAGGGATTTAAATTGTTGTGTGATACATGTATGTGCAAAACTTGGTATACATTTTAAGTTTCTTAATTCAGTCTGTTCATTTTCATGTTTATTAAATGTAATTTATTATTTGGATTGAAACTGGTAGCAAAACATATTTTAATGTTACTGTTCGCAAGAATGGGAAGGAAAGGATCTCAGTTTGTAATGTCATGGGTTTGGCAGAGTGAAGTTGCAACAACAGTTGCAAGAAATGTGAGAGTAATGAAATAAAAAGGTATGGCAGTCTGAATATTCATAATAGCATATTCATTGTTATAAATTATGCCAGATTCTGTATGTGTGTGAAGGAACATCTTTTAAATTGTAATTGTGACTGTAAATACATACTCTTATTGATAAGAAAAAATCATTGCAATGTGTGTAAAGATTACTTGAATAATGGAAAACATACAATATGTCTTTGTATCATTTCTGAACAAAAATAGATTACATGCCACTTGAAAGTGTTGCTGCCAAGTATTATTCTTATCCCTGCTGTCCTTCCTAAAAGGAAGTGAAGGATTATTTGATCCCATTCTGTCTCAAATTGCATGTCTCCATTTCACCTTACAAACCAGCTGGCAGAATTTCATGAGATGCAATATGTTAACTCAGTTGGAGACCACCAAACACCATACTTCATAACATGGTGTTTACTCAAACTTGAAGTATACAGAGTTCATTGTAGATAACAAGTTCCTCGTAAAAGCACAGTGATGATGATGATGGCGACGACAACAAGAACAATATTCTGGTCTTCTGGGCATGTTAACACTATGCAGCATGGTTGATAGATTCCAGAATCTCTAAGGAATGGATTGTCTTCATCTTCAGCGGTGGTGAAATAATTATCAGACTACACAGCCCTTGGAGATGAAGACACTGCATTCCTTTAAAATGTTAGGGTCTGTCAACCCCACCCAGAAGACCAGAATCCTCAGTGTCAGTGTTGTGTAAATTTGTGTATATTATCATAGCCCAGAAGACAATAACATAAATCACTGCTGTGAAAATCAAACTTTCCTGCCAGTACAGATGTTTTCATTTACAGATATTGTGGGAAAGGGAATATGTATTCATGGTGCACTACTTTCCATGAAAAGTTGACTAAGCTGGTCAAGGAATTCAGTGCTTCTTTGGGATTTGAAGGTGTATTATTGTGTCCACAGACCACCCACCCACCACTGAACCCTACCTAGGCCAGCTCAGGAGCTCACATTGTCTCCTATACTATACAGTGGATAGATCCAGTCTAAAATTTTTGAGGGTGCATCGTCAAATAGTGATGTAAATAATGTCACCATTGTAAACCTTCGAATTGTATTTTGAACATACTTTCAGCATTTACATATTGGTGGTAAACTCAGATATAGTGGGTTAATACTTCAGTAGGAGCTGCTTTGCTGCTTTCAACCACATGGCTAGTCTACCTCCAGATTTCTCACGAGGCATCATTCAAACAGCTTGTTGGGGCCAGCCATATTACTGCCACAGTTATAGGAAAGAAGAGAAAAGGACGAATTATACTCATAAAATAATAAAATCACTTACTGTTACCATTTCATCCAAGATATATTATGTTTTTTCCTTGTAAAGCAGTGTCTGAAGACATTATTTACAGATACAAATATATATTGTTGAAGGCTGGTATTAAATTGTTAACCACTGCAACAGTGTTTATCAGGATCATCATATGGGAGAGTTCATTCAACACAAGGAACTTTTATTCTGTATGGTTACCTACTAAAGGTGGGCCAGGATAGCATAATTGGTATAACTGGATGGTCCAGCGATTGAATCCTGGTGGGGGCAAGATTTTTCGCACCTGTCCAGACTAGCCCTGGGGCCCACCCAGCCACCTGTATAATGGGCACTGGGTCTCTCCTAGGAGTAAAGCAGCCAGGGCGTGGCATTGACCACCCACCCCCATCTAGCACTGAGGTTAAAGAAAGAGTAAAGCTATACATCTCCACTTCTGGTCCTTCATGGTCTGTTCTAGGGTGAACTTTACCTACTACAGAGATGTGTTAGTCTAATGAGTAAAGCAGTGAAAGCATGAAGTCAACTCCTTGCACCCTAGTGCTTAGGTTATGAATACACTGAGCTATGTCACTCCATGCATCTTCATAACATGATGTTTAATTATACACATAGGCAGCTTTGCTTCATTTTTAGGCATGTTCGCAAAATTGTGAAAAGTGACTATTAGCTTTGTCATATCTGCCCACCTGCATGGAACAACTTGGCTCCCACTGGTCAGATTTTCATGAAACTAGATACATCTATTTTTAAAAAATCTCAATAAAATTCAAGTTTTATTAAAATCGGACAAGAATATGGGTACTTTACATGAAGACCAATATGCATTTGTGGCCATATCTCACTCATTTCTTCCTAGAATGAGAAATGTTTCAGACAAAAATTGTAGAGAAAATCAAAACACATTTTATGTTCCATAACTGTTTTTAAAAAATTGTGCTGTTTATAATGTGGAAAAATATTCTAGAGCTGGGCAGGCCACAGATGACAATACAGCGCATATGCATTGCATGCTGGATATACATACAAGGCAACAAATACACACTCAATATGTAATACTTGTTGCTTTTCTACTGCAACAATGGTTGCACAAACTGGCCTCAGTGTTACATTATATGTACATTGCCTGTCTTGTTATTTGTGCCTAGCTCTCCTAAGTGGTCTCTTCCTTTGAGACATCCCAACGAAAATTCTGTATGTAGTTCCCATTTACTCCTAATAGGTACAATACCCCACTAATCTCTCCATTTTATATACCTAAGAATAGGAAATGAAATCAAGAAACATGGTTTAAAAATTATATGTATTTTTATGATTTTAAAATTACAGTACTGATTATCACGTTTCAGTTGCTTTTATAATTATTACACATATTCTTTTTAGTTCTTGGTATGACACAGCCACAGAATTTTTGGAGTGGGAGTAATCTACAATAGGAAACAATCATATCACTTATGTTATTTACAAGAACTCCAGAGCACCAAGATTTTCATACTTGGATGACCAAACACACAAAAATTAACATACAATTCCACATACACACACAATTACAAAAAATACTGTTATTCAGATTACAATAAGAAAGGAACAATAATTAAAATGTAATGTTAAAGTAATATAAAACCATGTTTGCAATACTATTCAGTTTTAATACCCCGATATTGTTTGCCAGGGTCAAACATCATTGCCTTTTTAATTCACAGCAAACTAAATCCATTAAATACATACTCCATAAATAATAGTACATTACATACACATTTCTGCTAGGAAGTTTAAATAAAATATGGTTTCTTGTCATAATTACTGGACATACCTGACTAGGAACATGCACCTGGCATAGGTCATTATTATTTGAAATAAAACTTACTAAATTACTTTATATCCATTTGTTGATACCCAATCTGTTCCTTTTCAGTTACCAAATACCTATGTAGCAAGAAGCTTAACAGCCGTCACATTTATGCAAACTGTGTTACTGCACAAACTTTCTCATTTGCTTACAATTTACTGTGTTTCATGAAGGTGTTTAGGTCATTATGTATATTTTATGTACTAGTTTATTTTAGAAATGGTGACTGGGGGTTCCTTCCCCAAGACTAAAAACCTCACTTCCATCTAGTGCTGTGGTTAAGAATGCGTGGTGCTGTACCTGCAGTCTCACCATACATCTTTATGGTGTAATGCTCCAAACCCTGTTAAATTTACCTTACTTACATAATGTGCACCTTTCACAGCAACCAAATGCAATAAAACTCTCAGGCCACCAGCTGTGTCAGACAGTTGAAAAGCGAATAAATCAGCATTCTGAGAAACATCCCTCTCCTTGTTATCAGAGTACTGACGTGCAACTCACCACAGAAAACGTTAATGAAGAAAGGTGGTTTCACATTAAGCCAGGCCTTGTATCCTGTGACTAGCATGCCATCCAATCACAAAACAGGACCAGTGACCCCTTGATCCTGCCCACCAGCCGTCACTGGCTCTAGCAGCTACCTATGAAATGTGGATTTGGGCAGGTGTGTGTATGTGTGTGTATGACAGAGAGAGAGAGTGATATGGACTGACACTCTAGATACTCAGTTACCTGATGCTGAAAACAAACATGATTCTAAAAATGTTGATCTATTCACCTTTCCAACACTTGATGGAACTTGTAACTGGAGTTTTTTTTTTGGTGCCTCCATTTCATTTCATTCTTGATGTACATAATTAAGGAACAGTTTACTTCCTTATCGAATAATGGGTACAGTTTTATATTGGAAACTGTTATCTACAAATGAATAAGCCTTCAACAAAAGCACAAAGGAAATTTCTTGAGAAAAATCATGTATGTGAGCTTTCATGTAACCTAATTTGGAATCATTTAGTTTCTCTTTCAGCCACTTTCAAGTTGCTGTTTTCATAGTCATATAGAAAAATAATATGTACATGATGAAATAAAATTACAAAATTGAAATTAAATCTGATATGGTACATATTTCAAATGAACATCCAGACTGGCTACATACACAGCATAATGTTATTAAGTTCAAGTTTCCGCACTGTTGCTTAGAAATGACTTGTGACTTCTGGTAACCCTAAGACTGTCCTCTGTAAGACTAGGATCAGTATTAAGAAAATATATATATACGTTTTTTAAGTACCTAACACAGACACCATTACACCAATAATATGATAACGTAAGTCATAACACTACTATATTCATTCACACTCATGTTTAGCATTATGAGGCCTGTATTTTATTTTACGTATGTTGGTTTAAAAGCTGTGTTTTACGTCGGCAGCCAAGGACAGCTGGCATCTCAACGATTTTGTGGGCTAAAAATTCCTGCATAAATGCTTCAGAAAACTCATACTGTCAAGTTCTTAACTAATAACAAACACATACAGTTGAAAGATAACATACTGCAGTAAAGAACTTTTTTAAGAACTATGCCATGTGTTAGAGTTCATAATAAATGGCATTATGCTGACGTTTATAGTAGAGGACAGAGAACTAAATTTTATGGCAGTTCCATACATGAGTGAACCATGCCAACAGGATTATTATTTTTTTTTCTTTCCCTGTTCCCTTTAACAAACAGCGTTATAAACGTGAAGTCACAATTTTAATGGACAATACTTTTGGTCCGATTTGATTGCAGTGTTCCTTGCCTTCATTGTACCACAGAAATAAGTGGACATTAAAACAAAATATATGACCCACATAACAATCTCTGAATACTGATTATGTAACACCAGCCAAATGAAGAAAAGCTCCAGGCAGTGAGAACTCATGCCCAAATGCTACTTAAAAAAAAAAAAAACACGACAAACGTTACTGTTCCTCGTGTTGAATAAATTGTCCGTTTCCATTTGATAAAATGTATGATGTTAGTACAACCCTCTTCTACTATTCATAGTCATGTGACAGACTTTTGGCATAGACTATAATGAAACCCACCACCAAATATTCTGTCCTCACAGTTTACTTTTTAGTGAAGCATTAAAGCAAATTTCTCCACCTTCACACTTTCCACAACACTTTCATTTAGAGAGAACAGCAGAAACAAAACACCCAGTACAGGTGTATACTGTTACTATATCTGTGGGTCCTTTCAGTGTTACTATTAAGCTGCACGTGGTATATGGAACATGCTTTTACTGGCTCCCCCCCCCCCTTCCCACCTTTTGGATTATAAAACCCTGAAACAGTTGCATGATACCAATTTACAATTGCTTTGCATGAAATTTTGTGAAAGACAACTATTATACACACAACAAATCCCAAACTCTAATTAATTCCCTAATACCTGATAATATTAATACTGTATAAAATGTTAAAATCACTTCATGGACCCAAAAGTTGCACTACACAGATTCCAAATAAGAATATGTTCATATATACCACAGTTCTCCTGTATAATATGTACATAAATGCTAGGGCTACTTATTTTTCAAATGTACACATTTTCACAAAATGACCAACACTTGTTTTGTCCTTCCTTCCTCACTTAATTTTTTTATTAGGACCATTGGCTCTGAAGTTGGCTGACTTGCATAAAGTAATGCTATGAGTTTAATCCAACACCATGTGCTGTGAAGATGGTCTCCTATACCTCAGAGACTATTTATTGTGAAAATATCATGCAACTGCATAGAAATCACCAACATTCAAATGTTGATGATGTTCCTTCAAAAAATTCTGTACTGAGTTGTGCAAGTGATACTGAAATTCAATCCTTGAAATTCTTTAAACTGTTGCCTCCATACATTAAACAGTTTCATCAGCGGTTAATGCATATCCTGCAACACCTCCAACATTATATAACACACAAGTTTCTTAAAATCTCCATACAAAACTCATTACAGAATTTCTTGAAGAAGCATCACAAACATTAATATGCTGGTAAGTTCTGTATAACAGCACAGCACTTTCACATTTGAAAATGTTGTCACAATGAACATCCTCTGTTCTATAATGCTGGAAACCATCTTGACAACTAATGCTGTCAACTCCCAGTCTTACTTTATGCAAGCATACCACAATCTTAAACAAATGATCCTTAAAGAAGAAAATAAAATTTTAAGTCCTTTTGTAAGGACCTGTATTTCTTACATCTACCTCTCCCCATAACACAAAAATAAGTAACTTAAACCTTTAGGTACACCATGTGCTTCACTTCTATTAAAGCTGAAATATTTACTAATACACTAATTTCAATCTAATTCTGTTAATTATTAATTAACAACAACTTATTATTTCAAAGTTATAATTTTTAACTTTGTTCTGAATGTAAAAATCTAACATGTTTAGGCCAAAGCACTGGTGTATAGTTATGGGAGTAACTATTTTAATCAAATCTGATAGTGTTTAAATGAAGAAATATTTCAAAACTACAGAGAGGTCTAGTTACCATGTCCCCCTGAGTGCAAAAGAATACAAACTGCGTGCATGGACTAGTTCAGTGACACAGTGACTGTTATTGCCACTGATATGTGGGCAACTTTAACAGGCACTTCCTTATCACATACAGACCTCTTATGGTCTCAGCGCACTTACAAAATTTATTCAGTTGAACAAGGAATGTGCACTTACAATATGCTTGAAACGTTAAGTGTCATGGAAAAAAAAATGCAGCCAAAAGTTTTGTAAAAAATATCCCTTGTGAACAATGCCACACAAAAGAAAAAGTGAAAAATGTTCAAATTTCAGATCCAGTGCTGTACAAAAATAAAATACGAGAACTTGTGTTTTTCTTGGCAGAGGCGTGTTTACATTAACTGCAAAAATAAACAGCCAAAATAATATGTTGGTATCAGAAAAATCCCAATACAGTTCAAGAGGTGTCTTTACATGACCTTAAAGTGCAGTGAGTGCATAAAGAATCATACCATGTTATTTAAAGAAACAAATTCCAACCATTAGTAAAAGCTGTTACCAACGCCAGAATTTGGGAGGGAAGGAGTGAACAAACAAAGTGAATATTTCAAGAAGAGCTTCATGATGTGTCACAAAATATGTTCAGAAGGTGCAAATCCTCCCTCGCAACTGGATATTAGCACTTCAAGACTCTGCTATGAAATAAGGGAAGTTGAAATTCATGGGACAAACAAGCTCAAAGTTCCCATACATGCAAGCTCCATGTGCAGCAATGCTCCCATGCAGCTGCCATGCTCAGACACAATAATAAGACCTCCGTATAATCAGTACCACTAGGAACATGTAGTGAACATGACTCTATATGCTTTCCTATGCCTAGGCCATTCTGTGTTACATTTCATTTTTACAGTCGTGAACAATTTTATATTCAGAAACTGTAAATCCTTTTTGTAAGGAAACTTCTACTTATTAAGTACTTACGCTATAAAGAATGTAAAACTAAAAATTGGTAACTCTCTAGTCTCTTAATCATAATCAATATATAATTTTCTTATGTGAAGTTCCATCTTAAATCTTCTGACTATAAAAATACGTTGCATGTAAATATATAATCTGCAGGATATAAAAATTTGGTAAACTTCATTGTAATTAAAAAGTTATTGTTTAGGATTTGTGTGTATGGACCCTTCATATATACATATACCTTACTTAAAAACTGCATTCCTCTAATATTTATATAATAAATACTCAAAGTATATTCTATACTTTCAATACTGTTTCCATAAATATGTCTACAAAAAATTTAAGGCTTCATGTGAAAATATTTCATACGAAGAGATCTTGTACTGCATTTCTTTCTTTTCTTTGCCGGATGAATTTTATGCCAGTTTCCATGCTGTGACTTTGTCCCCAAATAGCCTACAACAGATCTGTTAGGTTTCTCCCCATCATTACATATCACCAATCTATCTTTATCACTCTCATCACTACAATGCATCATATATTTGACAGCACAATGTTCACTTTCCTCTTTTACACCATTCCAGATTTGATGTTCATTTGAAGGAGCATCCAGATTAGAGGTTGCAATTTCCTGTGAGAGGGTGAAACATGAACTGTGAATTTTTCTTTGGTGTTTCTGTAGCAAAAAGTTTCGAGTGAATGTGGCTTCACAAGCATCACATTTAAAAGGGCGTTCTCCAGTATGGGTCAAGATGTGCCGTTTGAGATCAGTGGACCACCCAAACACTTTTGAACATAAGTGGCATGGATATTTCTTCTTAGATGTAGGGGAAGACAAAATCTTCTCAACATCACACAACACAAGTTCTGGTTCTACAGAGCTGTGGTTCAGTTTTCCATTTTGCTGATAGTACACCTTCTTTGGAGATTTCTGTTTGCGGCCTGATGCTCCCCGTGGAGATTTCACCACAGCTCCTTCAGCCATCTTCTTTTGGTTTTCAACACTGACTTCACTCTCCTCCAAGGTGACAAAACAAAACTTCAAAGGGTTAAAGTCATCTAATTCTTCAATAATCTTTGTACTTCCCTCCATCTTAATGCTGCTTATGTTAGCAGTCATTTCAGAATTTGGTTTATTTCTTGTAGGATGTAGTTGACATTTCTCATTTGGTTCTGATGAAACAGTGGCGCCTTCATTAAAACACTCATTATTTTCTAACATTACTGAATTTTCATGTTTTAATACCAATTTAGTTACGCAATTTTCCAGTCGTTTTTGCAGGTCACATTTAACAAGAGGAACATCACTGGAAGAAGAAGAAGAAGAAGAAGAAGAAGAAGAAGAAGAAGAAGAAGAAGAAGAAGATGATGATGACGATGACGACGAAAATGATAAGCCAGAGTGTGAATGTTGACTGTCCTTCTCCCTTGCACGTTGCCCAATTTCCACCAATACATCCAGTCCAGCTGGAGTGCCATTTTTGAAAAGCCTTGCTTCAAAAGGGCCTGAAATTACACTACATGTTTGATCTGTCCCTTCTGTTTGCAACACAGGTGATGGGGAAGACATGGTACTTTGTGTAGGAAATCTAGCATTTCCATTATTTGAGGAACCTGGCTCACTGTGGGTAGAAACTGTCAGGTAACGCAGTGCTGAATTGCGTTTCAATACCCTTTCAAGGATTGTTTCTGTTTTCTTCTTTTGTAAACATGGTGTTGTGGCATGTTTCTGCAAACACTGTGCTGTGTCATCAGATGGCAGATTAGTAGCATACTTTAACGGACTCCCAGTGGCTTCCTGAGAAACGTGTTGAGCAAAATGTTGCAACAGCAAAGATGCAGAGTTGAAACTAGATTTGCAATCTGAACATCTTAAGGAACTTGTGACTTCTGCAAGCAAACAGGGTATCATAGTTAGTACCCAACAAACAAAGACACAGACAAATCCTAAGGATACAACAGTCAATGTTATTTAGTCTGAATTCAAATTTAAACTTATTCAAAACCCTTAAATGTACAGGGTATATTTTATCTTTGTTGTACCTATGAATTGTTCCTGTCTCTTCCTCTGCACAGAATAGGCACTTCAAAGGCCAAAGATTTGAAAGGAGAATTGGATTAAGCAATTAACATTTTTTTTAAGCTACTGAATTTGTAATGATACAAACAAGCATTTAATTTGACATAAAATGGTCACTTAAAACAATCCAGTTATGTGCTTTGCTTTTGTTGATTTCTGGTTTAGACTTAAATTATTTTATGCAGGCATATTACTGAATAATTTCTTAGAAATCCAAATGCTGGTAAAACACAAAGTTTTCTGCAGCTCAGTAGAATGTGCTCTGCCAAAAAAATTCCACATTTTTATATAAAAAATGCTTCTCAATACTTTGAGGCAAACAGATGATACATACACAATTATGTGTTTTTAAATGTTTATAAAAATACAAAGGACACATACTATACATAAAACAAAATACTGATCCTATTAAATTCCATATTTACAGAATTTTTTGGAGACAGAGTATTAATCACATACACATAAATGGGCAAGAATTATTCACATGTCAACCACCAGAAAAATTTAATAGCTGGAAAAGACTTCTGTATTTCAATACATTACATATGGAATATTACAGGCATTTGATAACTTGACAAAGCATTTAACTCTGTTAATCACAACATATTAATAACAAAATTACTTTACTGTGGCATGAATGGAAGTGCCAGTAAATGTTTATTTCAACTTAAAAGTTCATTGTGGGGTGACTGAAGACTCTACTCTGCACACATTATCTTTACATTAAAGATCCACCACTTGATATCAAAATGTCCAGACTGCTTCTAGTTGTGGATAATTGTACTATTTGAAGTAGTCACCTTGTAGAAGCAACAAGTCACATCTTTACAGTCATGAAAACACAGCTGATAGCCAGCTGGCAACAACACCATTCAAATCAGCATCATGGATATTCCTTTTAACTTGCATGTCATATACCCTGATTTCTAGAGCTATGGGATGTATCTATCTGCCTAGTAAAGACACACCTGTGTATGTTTGCATTACAGATTTCCCTGCAATAGCTGATCATGAAGACTGTTTCAGCAACTGAAACATAAAAAATCTGAATTGCAGCAATATTCGTACTGTGTGGCATCAACATTCATAGAGTGAACACCATCTAATAGGATTTCAGCCAGTTCAGTTGAATCTGCTTCATTTTAATCAGTTCCCTCTAAATAACTTCTCCGACTCAAATTTCTGTCAATATGATGAAACCGCAACACCTCACCTTCTTCCAAATCTAAAAGGCCACCCTTGTTGGAATGAGCATGTGTATGAAATGTAAATTACCAAAAGAAAGTTTAGCCTGTCACTAAAATAAAACCTCAAAGTAGATTAAAATATATTACATTAAGTAAAGTTAGTCACTAAATATTTCTAAAAGTTACATCTCAGACAATTAATAAGTGGGGTTCCTATTCTGTGTTTGACCATCATTACATCAGGTTTTTAACAGTCTTTACAAAGTTAATACAATTGGACATTTCCATTGTATCCCACATAATGCACATGTTCAGAAATTACAACCCCTGAATAATTCAAGAAAATACCAACAAATGCACTACATTACAGTATAAAATTTTTACAATTAAAGCGCTAAAACTCCGATATGTTTCGACCCTTTGCAGGTCATCCTCAGGGAGTGTACATCACCACTTGTATAAAATGTAGATTATAAATAGATAAAATAAGTTAAAATTGTATTAAAATCTTTGATGTCTTGAAGTTGGTGCTGTAGATGCGTAAGCTGAATACCTCATCAAACTTGGGCACGTACAGTACCAAAGACATCAAACAATGTTAATGCAATTTTAACTTATTATATCTCTTTATAATCTACACATTATACAAATACTGATGTACACTCCATGATAACGGCCCACAAAGAGTAGAAACATGTCGGAGTTCTACTGCTTTAATTGTAAAAACTTTATACTGTAATATAGTGCATTTGTTGGTATTTTCTTGAATTCTAACCATTAGTGCTTCGATAAGAACAACACAAAAATGCTGAATGGTTTAATATATTTACATGTGTTGGCATTTAAATAAATCAATTACTGTCCTTCAAACTACCTTTTTCTTAGCATAAATTTGTCTCACAATACTTCACTATTATCAACGTATAACTTTATATAACCTCTTCATTAACGCATATTTTTTGCGTACCACCTCAACAAGAATGAGTTTGGTAACCACGACGAACGCAGGGAAACTATATATATATACATATATTGAAGTAATGCTAAACAACTACAACGCCAACCTCTATCGTCATAAATGCATTACACTGTTCTCCCTGATTTATACACGTAGGTTTAACACCAGCCCATCCCCATCCACGAGTAATCACTAACATGTACGCATTTCTACTTCGTGTTTGAGAAGCATGATATACATGCACGTGCTATTTGTATTACATGCATCTCGAAATTCACTACTGACAAATAATTTAATAATTAAAAACCTATTTACGCAAGGCCTTCAACTTTTGAATTGCAAGTACAAATAATGTAAACTTTTGACAGCCATCTTGTTAATATCCGGTTCCGGTAACACACCCACCCTTTCAAATACGCAATTATGGTATTAAAAAAAAAAGGTTTGAAATTTTAAATTGTTAGTTAGTTGACTTTCATTTCATAATTTGTTTCCAACACATAGAAGTACAACTTCATAAAACTACTTTCTGCAACATAATTTACGTCAGGGACGTCCATTGACATTGAACAGTTGGGTCGGATACGCTGCTTATTATGATGAGAGTTTCGAGTCCTGTTACAGATGTTGATAGATAGTGAATTACTGAATCGTCTTGAGCCATTAAGCACTGACAGCTGTGACAAATTTACGCACGCCAAAATTCTTAAAACGCGCCATTTTAAGATGTGCCGGAAAGATCCGTTCTGCCTGAGAGTTAAGAATGTAATCGTTATTTCATTGTCATTGTTGGATTGTCTGGTGAATATATATACAGGGTGTTTCACGACTTTAGGGCATAACTGCAGGAGGTGATTTCCTAGGCCTTTGTGATCAAAAAAGTTCATATAAACATGTGTCCGATTTTGGACGGTTACGGAGTTATGA
>Ga0131853_10003948_pt1 | contig 26616 bp, 18 predicted proteins | sample TergutLab28metaG_FD_92764 | JGI IMG/M metagenome (GOLD analysis project Ga0131853, IMG submission 92764) | Labiotermes labralis P1 segment gut microbial communities from Petit-Saut dam, French Guiana - Lab288 P1 (version 2) (version 2) | ecosystem: Host-associated > Arthropoda: Insects >... | reverse complement strand
TTGCAGAAGGCTTTTATGTCCGCAGACGTTCGTGGATTAATGACGGGTCGTCCGGTTATCCCTTCCCTGTTCCCTTTTAGCCCCTCATTTACACCCCCCCCCCCACCCACAACCCCACACGCACACACTCCAACAAACACGACCATCTTCTTTTTCCGGAATTGCGTACTCTTCACTCCACAGCCCATTTGCATACCAGTCACAGGAAAGGTTTGCTATTTCCCATTAAAACTGCGGTTTTGTTCTTTGCCTCACACCATCACGGTGGCACAGAACTGGGAGGAAAATGTTATTTATTTAAAATAACTCGGCTGAAAAGATATCCTTCGCTCTTCAACAGCCAAAACACTACAATGAAATGAAAACATGCATTTCTTTCCATTTCCATATTATTTTCTTCTCTTACTCCCTCCCCCCCCCCCTTGGCCCCTTCCACACACACACACGCACGTTTTTGCTTGTCTTTTGCGTCATGTGTTAATATCTCTCTCGAATTGGTCTCTTTGTATCTAACAGAGCCACCGTCATTGGTGTGTCGCAGTGACTTTGTGTTTCTATATTCGGTAGTTCAGTAAACTGGACTGGGGATCTGAAATTAGTATTTTGTATCGTTTAGCACAAAAATAAACAGTACGAAATTACCGCACAAGTTGCTTGTTCCATAATTTTTACAGGTTTTAAAGATCTGCATTAATATCTGGCAGTGAACAGTAGGATAAAAGGAGAAAATATTATGGGAATTTTGAATTGCTCCTGGGCCTTTGTAACGGTATTCCTACTTTTTGGTATAGCCTGACTTGTAAAAATTCGCTATACAGCAGGCAGCAGATTCCTTTAGCTTCTATCTGAGACTGGAAAATGGGGGCGTTAGTTTCCACTTAAAAGCTGTTTTCAAATGATTACGCATAGTCCAATCCAGGATATAGTAATGAGTCTCCTGTACGAAGCGTTCGTGAATAAAAGAGATATGGGGATTGGATTTTCAAGTCAGAGCGTACAGAAACTGCACATCTATCTAACACCATGTCATAAATCACAAGCCACTCCTGCAGTCTACACTTTAGGATCTAAGTAGTATTTAGTACCACAAATGAGGATCAAATCCCTGATGATGGAAGCAAAATCAGTCTCTGAGGCGTCAGTTTTCTTGAGATGGTTGCCGTGACTGACAGCTGGATGAAATTTTGTTGAAGTTTTTCGCGTGGAAGCTTCAAGACTTTTGTTATTGAAAGTCGCTGCTTTATGCAAATATCGTATCAGAAATTCCTGTCCAGATTTGTTCGGCAGTATTCAAGAGCTGCCATTTATTTTCGGTACCAAGTATTTTCGCATTCAATTGGCGGTCGTCACTCTGCACAAAGAAACACCATTTTCGCAATAACTTTGTGATTTTTGTGTGTTTATCGCTGTCAAACTATGGGTTAATTTTTAAGTTTGTTGCAAAAAAATGCCTTACAGGTTAATCTTCACAGTCAGCTCCTATATTATTCTGCAAGGCTGTTGTGACAGCGGTACTGTGCTGTACACATACGTGGTCTGTCTTCCGACTGGTACATGGCCTCAACCGCGATTTCTCCAGATAGGGCGATCTAGTGCTTTCTCTTTCTCCTCTTTCCCATAAGGTCTTCTTCCATTTTTTTCGCCCCTCCTATTTTTCCATTTACATTTCCTTCAACGCCGTGTTCTAGAAGGCAGTTCCTACGCAAGACATAACCAATCCAACTAGACTTCCTTCTTTTGAGTGTATGTGGAATGTGCTATAATGGAAATAGTATCTGAGAATAAGTTCTTTACACACACACACACACACACACATACACACATACACACATATATATATATATATATATATATATATATATATATTCATATATTGTGGGCCGTGTAGCTCAGTCGGTATAGCGACTGACTACGGACTGGACGGTCCGGGATCGAATCCCGGTAGGGACGAGATTTTCCGCCCTTCGAGACCGGCCCTGGGGCCCACCCAGCATCCTGTAAAATGGGTACCGGGTCTTTCCCAGGGGTGAAGTGCGGCCGGGGCGTTCTGCTGACCACTCACCTCTTCTAGTGCCGCGGTCATGGAAGAGTATAGCTATACCTGTACCCACCCTCTAGGCCACACCGGATCTGTAACGGGATCACTTTACCTTTTTATATATATGTTATTTGGATTGTACGAACTATTGTCTAACAGTTTGTGTCCTGATTTCAACGTACACATTTTCAAGGAAAAAAATCTTTAGAGCAGAGACTTAATTTCCACAAAGTTAAGCAGCTGTTTCTGTTTAAGTATTGCCCTTGAAGTATGATCCTGACATTAAAACAGCTGACAGTTCATACATTCTTATTGCGACGACATGCAATTCTGTACATGCCACAGGATACACGATATCCTGTGTTTATATATGGAAGGAGTTTAGGTTTGTTTAGATAAATTCGGATAATTAACATAATTTAGAATGAGAGTATTGCACACGTTAAGGGGTCATTATCATTTCGGTAAGAGTAGAGATCAGCTCTTCTCTCACGATAATTTACTGTCATTGAAAATAACTGAAATGCAAGAATCAGTGTTTTGGCAATTTATCTTTGCCGCGCAAACAGCATACGAACATGTCAGAACTGGAGGGTATGTATGCCCTTTAAATTACGCGGATTTGGTGACGACTGTCAAGTACACGATCCAGAATATTCTTATAATAAAACCAACGAGATGCACTAATTTCTCAAATTTATTTTTGGAATAGAGTGTCCGAAACATGTAGAATTCTATTCCAAAAATAAATTTGAGAAATTAGTGCATCTCGTTGGTTTTATTATAAGAATATATCACGATGCACAGTCCTCTGAATGTCAAATTCGATCCAAAACACTTAGAGATTTAATACTTGCATCACAGAGTGGCAGGCTTCCAATTGAACTGTTATATGAGAAGAATAAGGAGGCAGAGTGATAAGAATTAGCGAGACTTTGAAAAAAAAACCGCATCCAGAATTTCTCTGGAGAGGTTGCTGGAAGAAGTTTTGGACTTTTTTCCACTTACATTTGATCCTGTCAGTGCAACCGACGTTGCTGCACGCTCTAAATGATCGCTTCTGGCAGATTTTATTAAATTACCTCCTCCGATCAGCATTTCCCCTAAGAGAATTTCGGCTCATTTTCTACAGAAGCTAATCTGACGTACTTCTTTAAAAACATTATTTATGTCTGTCTCATTCAAAATAAATCCAAGTATCAAGACGCAGTTCAGTTCCGAAAATATGGAAGTGAGCAAATGTGTAGTAATTAAAATTGACACATTTTCTGTGTTATCTGGGTGTGTATGCTGCTGCGTGTAGAGCGAAGTGACACGGCACTGTGCACTCGTTCAAATATTTGTATGCTATGCAATTGTAAACCATTAATTACAAAATATAATGGAAAAGTACTGAATAATGTTATAATTTACAATAACATCCATTCACTGAAATTTAATTACTTTTTAGAAATGTATGAATGTGTTATGAAGCTTTTATTTTGATTTGTGATTAAAAATTGCCATGTTTTATTTTTTAAATATATTTTTTTAATTGTATACATTACACTGAGAAATATTACCAAAAGCAGACTATATAAATGGTGTATCTGTTATGTTTTGTGTATTTGTGTTTGTATGGAGTTTGTATGGCCCGGCGCCAGTCAGGACGCTGTGGATGAGAAAATGATCTCTTGGTCCGGCCAGGAATCGGAGGATGATTCTTTGGTCATCCAGCAAATAGACTACTCTCTATACCCACTAATATATTTCGAAGCCTTTATTATTATTATAATTATTATTATTATTATTATTATTATTTACTCATACATACTACAAACAGGTACATTCTAACAGGCGAGTGCCGTACTTATGTAACACAGATTGCAGATTGTACACGTTCCAGTGCCTGTAACTAGGCCATATCGTCCCACGAAAAGTACGTAAATAAAAATTGAATTTTTTTTCAAGGGGCAAAATTGGACGCTAGAAAAATTCGTCTTTCGTAATAACAAAAGTCTTCATAATTTATATTGCACATGTTATAAGATACATCGGGCTCCAGAACGCAATCATATTTACATTGAATAAAAACTAAAGGAAAGGGAACCTTTGAGATATTTGGTTGATGATATTCCAAGAAATGAAAACTAAGTGAAAAATAACTTATGTATATCACAGACATAAGAATGCAGTAAAAGGAGACGTAACTTTGTAAAAAATAAATTGGTCGAAATTCTGTTGTGCTCCACCATTCTTACTGAAACAATTTACTTTAAACGGTGCCCTCATCTAATATTCGAATTTCTTGTAACGTTGGTAAACTGCGGTTATACGATGTTAAATTCAGGTATGAATCATGTTTCGTTGTATTCCCATAACACGTAATCATAAACAAAAACAAAAACCCTTTAACTTGTAGATTTATTGTGGCTCTTGTGTTATGTGCAACTGTTGCAATAAAATACATTTAGCTCGTTTCAGATGTACATAAAGTGAGCTTATACTATACATCATTACGACACGAATAAAAATTTAATTTGTATGAAATTAATAGTGTACGTCAGCACAACTATTTTTTATTACATAGGCTACATGTTTCGACTATTAAACAGTCATCTTCAGTCCTATTCTTAATAGGTTAAGTCGCAGGATGCTGTGCACACATTGGGATCCCAATGTGTGTGATCCCAATTTGTGTACAGCATCCTGTGACTTAACCTCTAAAGAATAAGCCTGAAGATGACTGTTCAATAGTCGAAACATGTAGCCTATGTAATTGTGTTATAAAAAGTTGTGCTGACGTACACTACTAATATCATAATACGTATCATAGCACACCGTAATGCCTCCATTCAAAAATTTAATTTACCACACATCGCTTACCTTCAGTCACCTAACATGAAACATTATGTAAATTCTTTGAGACATTTATTTATTATTGTTCCAACAAATGCGCATGGTACAATAATAAATATTAAACAATAAAAATGCACGGTATGAACATAAAAAATCTTTGAGACATTTCCAGCATAGTCGGGTGTAGGGACAAATATTGCTTGCACCTATAACAGTGTTTTTATGTTTGGCGCAGACGACGCATAAAAAAGAAATAGTTTTGTTCCTGCGTTTACGTCATCAAGTGTTATATTGAGTGAAAAAAGTAAGTGTATGGAGTTTCATGAGGCTGACAGCTACAGGTAATGTGTAGAAATGGCTTCTGCCCCTCGTGCTGAGACAGAAAATCTGCCATCTGCCTTATCTTAATCCGCAGCGCAAGTTTGGTTTGCATATATTTGTTAAAATCTGAGAGAGTGTCTTCATATTAGGAGCAAATCACTCATAAGGCGACTGTCGATGGCAGTAGTAGATTAGTAATGAAGTTGAACAAAGAGAGACCAACTTGATGTCACTTGTTTTATTATTTCATTATTTACTGTTCAATATGTTTCGGATGTTAATACATCCATCCTCAGGAGCTTGCGACTTATTTGAGGATTTATTTCATGGGTTGTATTGCTCTGGTTCGATGTGTGTTGGTGTTACGTTGTGATTTGGCTGGGGTGGTGTTGTATCCGTATGCAGGCTTCAGCCTGCATACGGATACAACATGCACGGTCCAATAAACTTAGTATTAAAGTGTGGAAATAAATAACCACTAAAGTACAAATTAGAGAGATAATTGTATAAGGTGAAAACGTTATCATCCAAAAGTGCAAATAAGTAATTTAGAAATCGATAATAAGAGAAATTTATATTTTTTCTTAATTTTTTTAAATGCCTTATTAGTAAGAGGCCCCTACTGTTCAATAGTAACCTTTAACCCTGAGAGAGTAGGAAGATGAGAACTACGTTCATCTGTGATATTACGCAGGGTAAAATGGTAATTCCGTCCCGAAACGTCAGCACGGAATTACCACTCTGCGCTGCCTAATATCCCACAAGATCGCAGATTTCGCATACATCGGGGCAGAAGTCTGACAACATGCAGAGTCGGATGGTCTGTACACTGTAACGGTACTTTCCATTCACTAAATTATCATAATAAAAGTAATTCGTGTCCTAATTTGGAGACACTGTTATCAACTGCTTCTGTTTCTCAAAGCCTCGATATTTGTCTGGTGTTGCTGTAAAGTATAGAAACTTATGCTCTTGATTTTAAGGTGTCATTTGCCATACTTATTTTCATAAGAGCAAACGACCCGGTTGAATCTCGTTAATGAACCTAAATCTATCTTTCCAAATGAAAATATGACACTTTTATTTATTTTTTAAGCGTTCGATACATTTACCAGACCGGCCAGTTAACAGTGTGCTTCAATGTCTGATCGCATTGAAAGTGTTTACTGTAAACTTTTCGTATTCCTAAAGTACATCTTCATTTACTTTCCCACTATAATGTCTGTATCAAAACAAGTTATGGAAACTCGTCTACACTCGCAGTAACAAAAATGTATGTGTCCCTAAACCGACTATATTTAAAGAAGGACCTGAATCTTCATGTAGACCATGTCTTTGAAAAGACATTTCTAGACGCTGCGACGTATGGGAGGGTTATATATGAGCGTTCAAACATTTGTTTTAGTTATAACAGTGCAAGTCTTTCACCGCAGTTTTTATATACAAGTAGCCTCTACTTCACTGTGGCAAAAGAAGCTGGAAATATTTAACGTTTTCTGTATTTTATTAAGTTCAAACGCACGTTACAATAGTCCTGTCCGATAAACTGCACTGATCTTGTTATGTATGGCCCAGTGTGCTTAGCAAGCAACTTTGAAACGGACTTCAAACTTCGAAATTTATTGATATCCTGCAAAGTGACGAAAATCAAAATAAAAACCGTATGAACAGGAATGCTATTAAGACCTGTTGTAAAGGTTCACGCAAGGAAAGAAAATCGGCTGAGAGCTGTTTTTTTGGTAAGTAGAAGGAGAAGAAAGGGAGAGTGACGTCAAATAAGAGAATGACTTTTTAAAGGTGAAGCTACTCTTTCGCCTGTTGTAGTTCATATAATATCCATCCTGCACTGATCATAACAATTCATGTTGCTGAAAAGAAAGCCATTCGTCGCCTGTCAACAACAGCTCTGCAGTCATACGTGTGTTCTATTTTATACACATATAGAAATCGGTCGTAGGCAGACTTGTGTATTATAGCCTATTGTGAATCTCCTGTCCATTATTGGAAACGTTATGGTATACCTTTATATAGGTTCTTGAGGGAGTTCAAGTATCAGGGAAAGGGGGTAATCAGTTCGTGCAATCGTATCCAGCGCACAGATCTTCCTAGGTCACAATAGGAGGACGTGTGCCTGTGTGGACATGACTAAGTCCTTTGGTGCAGACACAATCCTGATTTATCTTGTGTCAGTTTTTTTTTTTTTATTTCCTTTCGTCTCGTTTCATTTCTTCCTCATACTTGACTGCGCTGCGGACAGCAGGAGCATATTCCGTCCACCAGGGTCGCGGTTCCGTTCGATCGCTTCCCCTCATCCTATTACAGGAATTCCTCTCGCCGAGGCTGGTAATATTAGTTCTGCCTTTCAGTACGTATTGCCACTGTTTCTGAGCAAAGCCGTCAGCAGCGCGTCTGTCGTATATATCGTTGGCTTTTCGAGCAAAACTTAAGGCCAGTCCATTCGATCGCTATGCTGCGACAAAGATATATATATATATAGGTAAAGGTAAAGTTTTCCCGTTACAGGCCCGGTGTGGCCCAGAGGTTGGGTAGAGTTATAGCTCTACTCTTCCATGACCGCGGCACTAGAAGAGGGTGAATGGTCAGCAACACGCCCCGGCCGCACTTTACCCCCGGGAAAGACCCGGTACCCATTTTACACGAGGCTGGGTGCGCCCCAGGACCGGTCTGGACGGGTGGAAAATCTCGTCCCTACCGGGATTCGATCCCGGACCGTCCAGCCCTTAGTCAGTCACTATATATATATAGAAATGAGTGCTAAGTGTTGCAACCGATTTCCCGCTTCTGCTGCGGTTTGAAAGAGATCTGATCTCATGTGGGATGTCACGCAGCGTTCATTGCTAATATGTTACCGACGTTACGGCACAACCTTCGGTACCATATTGAAATCATATATATATATATATATATACATTATATATATATATATGTGTGTGTGTGTGTGTGTGTGTGTGTGGTAATATCGTAAGTAACAACGTGTATTACCAAGTTTCGTTCCAGCGTCATGTTTACTTCTTGGTAAGCAAGCCTAATTGCTTTTACAACTCTATTGGATAAAGAGCATTCTACGACATCGTTAAGAGCTGCTAACATGTTCTCCGTGTGTTGTTGTTTGCTGCAGGAATTTGAATTCTGAATAAACATTTGAAATGTCAAACGAGTTCATTTCGGAAAATAGGAAGGGCGCGGCTTATGTGGAAGAGTACCAATAGCCACGGTAAAAACTGTATGACGAACTGTTTGCGTAACAAATCGTTGTATAGATATTTACCATGTAATCGTTTTGTGACTATTTTTGAACATCCACGTCAATACGATTTCGTCCGATGTAAATAGCCTATGTTGTTCATAAATGCGGCAGTAGAAGATTCTTTCTTTAAAAAAAAAGTAGTTACAAACGCTTGTCATGTATTCTCATTGTTGCAACCGTTGTCCATGTGTTGTTACGTGTCATGAGTTCGAAATTTCATTATTTATGTAGATACGTGCCTTGAAGTTATGAAGGCCAGTGAACAATAAGGCAGACTTAACCTCTCGGAAAATACATGGAATTCTGTGTTCCACCCAGATTTTATTTACTCTGAAGAGACGGCCTTCTCAATGTGTCGGGGATAGCCTGTTTTGACGAATGAGATAATTCCTCTGCGTCTCTCGCAGTAACGCTATTTACAGTTCACTCTAGATTTAGTCACTTCAGTGAAAAGCTGCTACGAAGCTCGAGTGACCTTTGCTACCTCAGCTACGTAAATATAATACTTACTTACTTCATGGTGCAGAGTCCTTCTTGAGAAACTAACTGGTTTGCTGCTAGTCAAGAAATCCCCCGCATTTCACGGAACCCGAAGATTCATTACCGCACTCACAAGCGTCCGCCACCTGTCTCTATCCTGGGCTATCCCAATCCAGGCAATATACCCACATCCCACCTCCTGGAGATACATCATAATATTATCCACCCATCTACGCCTAGGCCTCCCCAGTGGTCTCTTTCCCTCTGGTTTCCCCAGCAAGACCCTATACACCCCCCTCTCCTCACCCATACGCGCCACATGTCCACACGTAAATATAACACGGATATATAATACTGTTTCGAATCGAGCAGTGTGTCTTGTTTGTGTACTGGGGTGAATATTTACAAATCATTTTAAATGTGCGGAAATTCAGATGTAATTAAGAGTAACTAAACATGATGTGCGAGATTTCCGGCTACCGTAGCGGTGTAGTTTAAGTCTTCGCCCTTCTATGGGGGTACGCAGTATACGTCGGTAAACAAGTACAGCATAGCCTGCGCAACCTCCCAGGAGAGCAAATGCTTTAAATAAAATACATCACGATGGATATAAGTGTTGGTCATTGCCGAATATGAACGACGTTTTGAACACTGAAAAAGCAAATAACAGGAATAATTCGCCTATATAATCAACTGTTATTCGCTTCAATTTCAGAGACGCAATGGTACGTGACGAAATACATGGCCATCTATCATCTTGTTGGTAGTTCTGTGTACTCCGAATAGGCCTGCATCTTATGTTTCTAAACAAGGTAATCCCTTCGGGCTTGTGTTGAACTGCAACGTGAAAAAGTAGCCTTTTTCTAGTTCAGTATCACAAATACGTAGTGAATTATCTTTCCGACTTCAGCTGTTTTGGATTATTTAGTGCGGTACTTCGCTCTCCCCATGTCATATACCGTATTACTGTCACAGCAGCGGGTGTCTGATGGATTCTACTCGCGTGTGTTGTGATGTTAAAGAGAAATATTGCGAATTTGACAGTAGATTGCTGGGGGACACTTTTGACCAAGGCCATGTGACGTAATTTGCATTAACGTCAGAGCACGAATTTCAAGTTACGATGCAACATCGCAAATATCAAACCAAGAGGTCGCAACTAAACCCGTAGAAGTATTACTTTCTGTTTATTGACTACATACGCACAACTCACTGTGTAACTCCACTGATTACTCAAAGTCATTGACTTAGTCAACAAGGTCTGAAAAGTTGTGCGGTTTCTTTGTCCAGAATTTTAGATGTTGTTTCATACTTTAACCCCGTAATTTCATGAAAGGACTGGGGGGGGGGGGGATAGGAGAATCTCTGTCAGTTTTATTAATTTGTATTCGAGGACGTGACCTTCTGAAAATAAAGTAAGGTTATTAGCTGTTGTGGATTACAGACCTGGGCAATGCGGTGTAATTAAACTTTAGCCCTTCCATAACTTTTTGAAAGACTCTGTATCCTACTGGGTAGCTTGCATGGTTGCACCCACACACATTAAATTTAATGTAGACTCGGAAGTTTAACACGGGTTTTGATAAAAGGCCATGTCAGTTGTGTTTTGTAGTGTTCCAAATCTTAATAATAATGTCGGGCATATAAATGGCTTTTACCCCTTCTCAAAATTGCAGTGCACATCAAATGTACTTTTACAGATCGCTCTAACCAAACTGCAGTATTCACTTCGAGCACATTATTAATGAGTACTTAATAAATTCCAGTTTCACTTTTGACCATATAATTGAACTTAAGAATTCTCGTCATGTGACGTTTGTGTTCCTACTAACAGAAAACTTTACGGCATATCTCTCGTGTTTCATTTTTAAATCTTTATACCCATCTCTTCAGATAATGCTGCTTTGTTTATTTATCTCGCTGTCAACTATCTGCATTGAGGGAATCTTAATAGTCTCTTTTGGAACAAGGTGTAACAGGGGTGCAGAAAATAAACGAAACGTCCCATATATTTGACTATAGCGGAGGGTCGAAAATTTGGAGCGGCGTTTTCCAAACAGGCGAGAAACTGTGGAACAGATAAGTAAAAATTTTGATATATCACGAAAAATTCCAAATATCTCTTGAAATAGCTTGGCAGTTTTTGTCCACCAGTTGGCAGTAGCGGATTTATTTCCGTGAACAACCAGCTTGTCCTTTGGTTGCTGACCTGTTAACGTTTCCATGGGCGGGGGTTTCTTGGGATATGAAAAGTTATTTAGGGAGTTCTTCCATGGAAGAAAAGTTGGAAAAATACACGTCAAGAATCCGAAATTGCAGCAGATATATGAACAACTATATAATGTTAAATATTCCGGCCAAACTGCGACCATATTTAAAGAAGAGAAGACGTCATCTGGAGGGAGCTCTGAGTTTGTTCGCATTGAATTAATCTTTTGTGTTGCCCGCGCTGTGTGAAAATTAGAGGCGGCTACATAAATAACGAGCTTTCTCCGTCTTTCCTTTCAAACAATATATATTTCACGTTTCTTTTAAACATGAAGAGTGAAGTTAGCTCCAGGACGTGTGCAGGGTGTTCATCTCTTCCTTCTTTGGAATTTTTAGTCCTTATACACAAATATTAAATATTATTTTTACAGACATCTATATTTCTATTGAACAAATAGCTAGGCTTCTATCTCATCTTGTAGCTCTCTTTGCTTGCAGGTAAAAGCCTTAGCATACGAGCTGACGTAAATTGTTCCAAATTGTTCCAAATGTTTCCAAATTGTTCCAAATTTTTCCAAATTGTTCCAAATTTTTCCAAATAATATCTGCCATTAATATGTCATTTACACGCCTTTATGATTTGGTTCATAAAATTAATAAAGTGAAAGCATGATGAGAGTTGTACTTTTTTTTCGGTCAGAATTTCTAACTCCCCTTTCGGTATGCTTATATCGCCTTGGAATATTTTATTACTTGCTACACTTTAGGCTTGTTCCTTACACAGGTTTTAACAAAATTTAAAGCTGCAATTTCGTTCATAGCTCAGTTTAAACTACTGCTGTTGTTACTTGTTGACCTAAGTTATGTTGTGGCTGAATGTACTAACTAGCGTTCTTTAATTGTTAAAAGTCGGTGGTACGTATACTAACCACCGTTCTTAACCTGCTGAAAAACCGATGGGTGTCTTGCAAGACGACTGCAAAATTGTTTTATGCTATCTTTGACACTGACAGTGTAGAATTAATAAATTATCTGAATTTTTAGCAAAATTCATACACTGTGGAACGACACTAACAAATTCAAGAGAGTCAATTTAGGTATAACCTGATTTTGAGGCTCATTTGCTTAACCATTGGTGCGGTGGACAAGAAATAAGCGTCGTATGTTATGAATGTGTGTGTGTGTGTGTGTGTGTATTTTTGCGTTAGTTACCTGGCATGCAAAGTGCATATTTCCTGTTATCTGTGGCCTGTTAGACTGTGTTATATTTTCCACGTTATCTGACGCTTTTTCGGGAAAAAGTTATTAATCATAAAACGTGTGGTTCAATTTTCTCAGGAACTTTATCTGAAATATTGACTTTCTAGGAAGAATTTAGCGAGGTATTATCATAAGTATACAGAGGTACTAATGTTAAGTACTTGTTATACTTTTCAGACGTTACTGAAACTTGAATTTTCTCGACATATTTTTTTGAAAATTTCAAATTCCAAATATAATGAAAATACTTCCGTTTGGGTGCCGAGTTGTTCCATGCGGACGGACAGACAGATATGACAAAGCCAATAGTCTCTTTACGGAGCTGTGCAAATGCGCCTACAAACTGTATGAATGAAGAAATGCAGATCAGATTAAACGTCGGAAACGCGTGTCTTGATTTCTTATGTTGTTCGTATGGGTGTGAATGCAGCTGTCTTAACTGCAAGAGAAGAACGTACGCAGAGAATATTCGACAGTAGGGGCCGAGTAAGAGGTTTCAGCCTAAAAGGAGAACGTAACACGAGACTGGAGAAAAGTGCGTAATAAGGAACTTTGTGTTTTGTGTTGCCCACCAGAGTGTTTTTGCTGATGAAGTAAAAAGAATGCGATTAGTATGGCGTGTAGCACATACGGGGCAGGGGAGGGGAGAGTTGCATGAAGGGTTTCGTTGGGAAAAGGAGACAGAGGCCTATGTCAAAGGATATTATTAAAAAGGATTTGAAAGAAGTAAGATTGGATTGCGTGGAGGTCAATAATATGTCTGAGGATAGTAACAATTGGCGGGCTCTTGTAGAATACTAATAAACCTTTGGTGTATGGAAGGTTTGGGGAAAATCTTGCGTAGCTGCGGAACTGTAACGGTTCACAAGCGCTTCGGCTTCATGTGGTTGGTTGGTTAGATGGATGGATGGATAGGTAGGTAGGTAGGTAGGTAGATGGATGGATCGATGGATGGATGGATGGATAGATAGATAAATAGATGGTTGGATAGATAGATAGATAGATAGATAGATAGATAGATAGATAGATAGATAGATAGATAGATAGGTAGGTAGGTAGGTAGGTAGGTAGGTAGGTGGATGGATGGATGGATGGGTGGGTGGGTGGGTGGATGGATGGATAGGTAGGTAGGTATTAGGTAGGTAGGTAGGTGTATGGATGGATGGATGGATGGACAGTTAGTTAATTGGCTTTTTGCCTGACTGTATAACAGAAATGCCACCGAAAGCAGGGATAATTTTTAACCTCTCAACAGTATCAATCCAAGACACATTCAAAGTAGCACATTGTAATTTGCGTGTCATTAATTTTTGTCCGATAATGCGTAGTCTTTATTTTGATTAAGAGTTAGATATTATTTGCAGTAAGTCGAAAGGCACTTTAAGGCTCCTGTGTATTCTGTGCACTGTGTTTTCCCAACAACTGTCACCCTGCTGCTCCACGTTTGAGGGAGAAATGCAAATAGGCTACACATTACTGCATTGTCAACGAGCGTTACAACGCAACCACATAGCATGAATGTATAATCCTGCTGTCATTTCAAGAAGGAAATTGAACCAGTGCTGGGTATATAGAAGAGGAGGCATGAGAGTGGGAAAGATTAAGTTCAACTGTGGAAACACACCACATGGGTATCTCTTCGGCTGTAATTTTAAGACTGTGCCCTTGGGTAACGCGATACGTAGGTATGAAGTGTCAACTGCTGTTCACTCATTTTCATGCACACTTACCAATAGGAGGTTTTTATGGTTTCACATATCAATACTAGGAATTAATTAGATCGTCGAATCGTTGTGAATGTATTGCCAGTGGCCACCTTTATTTACATATTGTAATCGAAGTGCCCGATACGTGTGGTCTCACACCAGTTGCAATTTTCTGCACATCGCTTAAATCAGCAATCTATGTACATGCATCTTGTTTATATTACACCTGAAGTGCCACACCAATTTTTTTAGTAATTTGTTACTTGTTAGTTAATTCGGCCATAAAATTAAATTCAATTCTGTGTAAAATATATCTTTGGAAAAAGTAATGTTCAAACTTTTGTTCTCTTTTGAAATGGGTTTTGTTACAATGCATGTAGGTATAATCAAAAATATTAATTGAGTACTTGTAGCTTGTATTTTGTTAAATATCTAAAACGAATGTCGCTGAGTAAAAAAGTTTAAGTGACCTAATTTGTAAACTATTAAAGTGAAAATGCCATTGTTTTTGGATTTACTATAGGATATTGCATGATAATTTTTGACTTTAAGAGGTACCAAGAGCTAAATAGATTGCGCAAACCGAATGCACTGGTTTGTTTGTGGAGGAAGTATAGCAGCCGAGAATGCTGCATTGCACTTTTATAAAACACTGTAATAAGAAGTAGAATTTGTTCTTGATTATTTTGTTACTTCATGATGAAGTATCAACAATAGTAGCAATCTCTTTCTTTGAGTACAAAGTGTCAGTGAATAACCTTAGGCCTATGTCACAAGTAGGGGAATGACCTTTGAATATGAAGTCAGACTTTTTAAGTAAATTAATAAAGCTGATATCCACGTAACTGTAGGCGCCAACGAATTCCCGGTTTTTATTGGACAGTCGGTTCAAGAGACAGGATTTAGAATTCCTTGCATTGTGTGTATACATTTTGGACAGTCACATTGTCGTATACCATCTGTGTCTTAGGCAACCGGTGCAACGCAATGTAGTCTTCCCAGAGAGTCTTTCTCGAATTTTTCAGAAATCGATTTCGATTAAACCTACTCCACATATCAATTTTTAATCGTTACACCTGCCTTAAATTGTAGAAGAACGTAAATCGAATTTTATCAATGGCTGTATTGTAGGTCATGCATGACGTCAGAGTGACCACATGTGGACTAGATGAATGCTATTCCCAAGCATATTGACTTGCAGTCCACAGTAATATTGGGTATCCAATTGTTTGCCTAGTTGGTGAAATATTAATGCGTTGTTCTACAAAGACAAACAAAGGCAAGAAGTAATATTCTGAACGCCGTGGGACCTAATGTTACGTTCCATTTAATGAAGTCCATAACAGGAAAAGGGTTTTTATTCTGTTTCCAACATTGGCTGCTGTCGACATTACGTAGTTTAACAATTTTAATATTATGTAAGTATTTTTACCTTCCCTCATGTCGAAATATTTCCCCTCGTCTCCCTGTTCCCAGACACCCCCCAGTCGGGATTTTTCATTAAATCCGAGAAGCCGCATTTCCAGCCCCTAAAATATAATGGTTACAATTTTAGTCCCTGTGTCCTAGTCTCTACGTCACGTATTAGAAAACAGATCCACGACAGACTTTTCTGGTATGAAATGGGGTGAGTTCCCCCAGGAATTCACACACTCCTATTTTTTCTTGAATGTAATTTTGCTCTCTCCAGTCACCAACCAACAAATACACTTATAAAAAATAACACATTAAAACTCTTAAAATCGCTCCGACATGTTTCGATCCTTAGATCATCCTCAGGGAGCTACGTTGTTCCTTGCTGAAGTCATTTTAAAAACATTCACAAAATAATTCCTTTATATTAACAGGATGTTGTGGCAGGATGTCGTGTTGTGTAAGAGTACGTTGTTGGGGATGCGTCTGGCTATGGTGTGCGTCGTGTGTTACGTAGTGAAAGCCAGTCTCTCACTACGTAACACACGACGCACACCATAGCCAGACGCATCGCCAACAACGTACTCTTACACAACACGACATCCTGCCACAACACCCTGTTAATATAAATGAATTATTTTGTGAATGTTTTTAAAATGACTTTTAGCATGATGATCTAAGGATCGAAACATGTCGGAGCGATTTTAAGTATTTAATGTGTTATTTTGTATAAGCGCAGTTGTTGGTTGATGATTGGAGTGATTCTACGAGATGCACGGTGCAACGATGGGGATAGTAATTTTGTTCTGTTGCCTTCTTAAAACGCGCCAACCTTCCCGTATTTACAAAATATTTCTGATCTATGTTTATATTACATTTTCCTACTTTATAAAGACTAAACGTGATAGATAATTTATTTTCCCCCGTCTCCGTGTGTGGACTAACTTTCATACATCGATGAATTTTCCCCACGCACAAACTTTATGCTGGATCGATTGTCTGGTATTAGTTAGTGTTTATTACAAATATAAAAATTATCCCTTTATGAATTTAACCACGCCGTCGCGTGTGAAAACTAAATGAATTTATCTAGATTACTGACGACGTTATATCAGATACCGCTGTTAATTAGCGTCTAAAAATAAGAGGGGATTGTATGGAATGGTTTGCGGCGGGAAGAGCCGTGGCCTGTGCCTGTGCCTGTGCCTGTATTGCTCTGGACTAAATAAGGGGAATCACTAAATTCCACACTTAGGACGGTCGCGGTCCGACCCGTGATTAGACACGGCCGAGTTTCTAATGATAGTGTAATGAATGTTGCAAATTTGAGTCATTTTAGTAATACTAGATAACGTTCTAATTTCATACAACTCTCATGTAACGGAAACGAACGGTCACACACCGTCACCAGTTCAGCAAATAGCTATCAGTTCATCATACTTTAAGTGTGTCGAACCCCGGCAGTGACGTGATAGTTCACCGTACTTAAAGAATGTTTAACTTGCGACTTGCCCCTATAAAACCTAGCGATTACCGATGATTCAGCTCTCACTTGAAGCTTGAATGTTCATCGGCTGTTACTTATCTTCAAAGTTAATTTGTGAAAAGAGTATTTTGTTAAAAGCGACTGTATTAATCTGAATAAAATCATCCCGTTGTGTTATCTGAATATTTACTTTATTACAAATATGTTTCCGCCAACACAACTAACATTTAAATTATAACATTACTGCGACATGTTTCGACTTGTGACAGTCATCATCAGGCTGATCTAAGAACCGGTTAACATTTTGCAGGTTTTATTTTGTGCATGTGGGATCCCATATGCCTTACACCGTATAATATTGTGAGGTAACTTATCTACAATGTTATTGTATGTAATATAAAGCACGTGGTGTGAGCGAAGTTATTTGCTGGCCGTTGGCCAGCAAATAACTGAAGGAAACATATTTGTAATAAAGTAAAATTGACTGTATTAAGTTTGCAATGCTGTACTGTCTTCTGATAATAAAATGTAAGCCGTGTTGACTGAGTTTAACTTACGATAATTACAAAGTTTAAATTATGAGAGTAGAGCGAGACTTTTGGAACAGAATTGGTAACTTTAGCAAAATTTCTAAATTCGGGTATTTGACTTCAAAATACAAAAGGGACAAGAACATTATTTTATTCTTATGATAGTGTAACCACAATTAGAATATTATTAATTGTTTTAGTGCAAAACTAGTTAGAATAGAATAAAAGAATATATTTTTTTTGTTTGTCTGATTTTAAGTGGAACATGTTAAGTGATTGTTTTATTTTGTCCCGGGGTCCTTACTACTAAAGTTTGCGCATTTCAGAAACTTTCTGACTGGTGGCAGACTCTACCGATGTTTTTAATATTATAACCAGTGCTTATAGGCTCGCTACCTACACCCCAGTGCCACTTGGAGAGACGTTAGTAAAACCTAGCCATTTCAACTAGGGCACTAGACAGTGACATCGGTAGGACGAACAACCTTCCGTAGGCACTAAAATAGAAGCGATATGATTTGAGCCACGTCTCGGGTAAAAGTACGTTATGCAACATGTAAAATGTATTGTTTAGTATAGTTTAGGTGTAAGAAGTATTCACTGTGAAACCTTGCACCTTTCATGAGACATATAAATGACACACAGTCGAACATGCAGGATGCTCGGAGCTTCCTTAACCTTTTGACGCCTAATATCAACTATAGTGGTCTTACCGCACCGCTAATCTATAAAGTTACATTTTATATATTTATTCAACAAATATAGGTACTGAATATTTTAAACATGGTATATACTTCCCGTTTTTTTCACTTCAAAATGCAGTTTGTTTCATAATTCTAACGAATTTGGTTCCTGTATTAGTCACATGCTACATACAGGATGTGCTAAAATTAAAAGAATAATTCCGGCGCCAAAAGGTTAATATTCTGATTTAACATCAAGATGAACAGCGAGTCTAAAAGATTGCTGTGTTTTGTACACTACGAGTAGCTATTGGAAATACTTTGCTCACTTTTTTAAATGTTCCACTAACAAGTGAGCGTATTGGGCCCACTTCTCTTCCTGGAGTACGTAAATGATATTTGGAGGAACACAGGGTCAAATTTCGGACTTTTCCTAGTAGACTGAATAATATATATATAGGAAAATCATGAATGACAGCTACATAGCTGCAGATAGACCTGGACAGATTGGGGGGAATGGGCGGTAGAGAATACGATGAAAATAAATCCAAGTAAAGTTAAAGCAGGAATCTTCACGACAGCTCGAGCGAAGGATTCGCCAAATTATTTTTTGGGGGAACAAAAATTTCAGGAAGAGAAAAGTTGAAAATATTAAGGAGTAATCATACGCAGTGATTTAAGCTGGGCTAATCAATTAAATTGCACAGTACAAAAAATCCCGATGATTTCATAATGAGTAATGTCAAAAACGGAAATAGTAATACGTTGAGCCTGCGTCCGATTTTTTAATGTGGGGCTGGGCGCTGGGAACCATATAGGGAAGGTCAGATAAACGCTTTAGACCTTGTGCAAAAGAAAGCGGCTAAATTTGCAAATCATAGAACGATTCGGTCTGGAAAACCTTGGCGCATCGTAAAAAGATAGCACGCATTTGCCCCCACTTCAGAGCGTATTCCGGAAAACGGGCATGGAAAGCTATAGGGGACAGGTTACAAGGACCATGCTATCTGAGCAGGGATGAGCATGATCGGAATATTAGGGTCAGGAAACAAAAAACAGACACTGGGAAACATTCCGTAGTAAGTAGGATCATGAAGCTCTGGAACGAACGACCAGCCGAGGCGCTAGCAACTTTCCCGTTTAGATCACACATTTTAAAAAAAAGAAAGTAAGGAAAGTAATTATAAGTGAAGTGAGGTGATGTGGAGTGAAGGGAAGTGAATTGAAGGGATGTTAAGCGTGATGGTAATACTTCTAAAAGTAGAGGGAAGTGAAAAATTTGGAGTGAGGTGGAATGAAGTGAATTAAAGATCTTTGGTGGAATGTATTATCATGGACTTGTACTTGCGTAGTTTGTGTGTGCGTTACTGTACAGTAGGATTTGTTGTTGTCTCATTGTCTCACGGCTATTTGCTTTATGTCTTTTGCTCTTTGTTATGTTCTAATTAAATGTTTTATGTTTTTAATTATTTGTTTTATGTTTCTTTTCTTGTTTCGTATCTTTTGCTTTCTATTTGTGTGTTCTGTTTTAATGTACATTTTATGTATTTTTCCCCCGTGTATACACGTATAGTAGTTTATTTCCTATTTGTGTACAGCTTTACCGACCACTGCCACCGGGTGGAAACCCAACTGCAGTTAATATCACATAATATCATATCATATCATATCACATCATGTCACATAATATCACATCATATCGTATAATATCATATCAATTCATATTATATCATACCATACCATATCATATCACATCATATATCATACCATATCATATCGTATCATAGAGCATGAAAAATAAGTTTTCCATACAATTGAGTTTGTTGACCTTTAAAGGAGCTGATTAAACAGAATTTAGATCAGTTCATTGTCACTGTAGTATGGAAACATTAAACCGGATTTTCTTGCATATCGTATGAGTATTCTGTCAGCGAACCTGCGATCCTACTGCAATGGAAGTTTTTGGTAGCCGAAGGACCAATCGTACGTTCACCTGCTTTTCTCTCTATATAACGGGTCATTGGAATTCGGATAATTTAGCCTTTCGCGCTGAACGAATTATTGGATCATACTTCAACATAGTCTTATTAACCAATACAAAAGCAACCAAAACTTTTGAGTATCGATAAACGAAGCTACGTCCTCGTTTACCGTATTCCGTGATCTGAGTTCGCTAGCAGCACTGTGTCTCCCATTACTGGATGCTATTCAACGATTATGTTTTGCTGAAATATTTTACAAATCATTTTGGTCACACAGGGCATAAATACGTTGGGCGTGGTTGTCACAGTAAATGTTTTTATTTCCTAGTCATCTTGAAGGGACCGGTGTTTGAAATGACGACCTTAAATTCTACCTATCTAACCAACTATTCATTCATCAAAAGTAAACACAATCGATACACATTTTTCTTCCTACATGTTTTGGCACTCCCGCGGTGCCATCATCAGGGAATCCTTATGTTAACACAAGCAGCCCCTCCGAATTTGTCCGATTTATAAAAGAGAGGTGCACATTAGTTTCAGTTAAAAATATAGCATCACCTCATAAAATATTACAATTTTTAAAATCTATTTATCTGTCCGGTTTTTTAACAGCTGTCGCCGTCTTCCGGAAACCAAACACAATTTCTCTCTGTTTCTCCATTGATCTGGTTCTAAATTTCTTGTTGTCATGGCTGCTTGTACTCCTTAAAAAGATAAAAATAAAAATATTGGAGAGCTTTTGAGCTCCATTTATGCTTTCCTAAGGGGTCCAAAGTCTTCCGCAGACCTGAAGTGTTCACGTATGTTTAGATGAAATTAACGCTTCATATCTTAAAACTGCTTGCAACTAAACATGCAATCAAGCTGAAGCAGTAGAATTATTTTGTATAATGTTTAATGAAAGATTCATGACACAGGATGCAGCCGTGCAAGTTTTTGAAAATTGCTTATTGAAGCAGTGATACTCATTTATCTGTGATACAAACTGTTTCAAAGCCGTAGGGTTATAGAACTATTTACTCGCACAGGTGGGCTCCTTCATTGTTCGTTGGTTTGCAATTCGAAGAAATAATTAATTGATATTCGAAATCAAGCAGACTCCACGGCGCCGTTGTCGGCCAGGTGCTGTTGAAAAGAGGCCGTTCAAACATTTATCCTCGTCGACGTAGTTCTGTCTCCAAACTGGTGGTAATTGGCACCCTTTCAAAGTGTTTTTTGATAAATGATTGAGGCTGTGGCACTTTGTAATAATTTCTGAATGATTAATTAAAATATAATAGGGCAAAATTAAAATTTTTAACAAGGAAACGAATAATCGAATTTAAACTCGTCTGCCACATGTGCAGAACCGGAATCAGCGAAATCGAATGGGGCGGAAGCGCGGAAAAACTAATACAGTATTTTTTAAGTACTTTGCAAATTAATGTTAGTGAAAATTTCGTAAGACACACTACAGAGTTTCATGTGGTAATGTCTGCTCTTGAAACTTTGTATTCATTCCCGCTGAAGGGAAAAATATTTTTAGAGAAGTAATATCTTAGCACTAGAATAAAAAATCGCTGTTGTTTTGGCCTGTGTAAACCGAAGCTCTATAACATAACCACGTCTCTCATATCCAAAGAAAGGGCTTAGCTACATTCTGAAACACGAGTGGACCTGTGTGTTTAAAGCACAACGTTTCCTTATTATGTCTGAATGATGCCATCCCGCTGTGTACGTATAACTAATTTATTGTAATGTGCCGTCGTTACACAACATATAAAACAGTTGTAATTTTACAACTGGTTAAGCTCGGCTACATGTTTCGGCCGTTACCCGACCATCATCAGGCCAACAAAGAAATAGGGTTAATTAAGGTACATGCCTTAGCTAAATTAATTAACACTATTTCTTTGTTGGCCTGATGATGGCCGGGTAACGGCCGAAACATGTAGCCGAGCTTAACCAGTTGTAAAATTACAACTGTTTTATATGTTGTGTAACGACGGCACATTACAATAAATTAGTTTCCTTATAACTTAAACATAGAATTATTTGTCACAATTTGTGAAGATTCTACGATATTTTATTGTGTTGTCTGTATCCAACTGCAGAATACCTTATACATATTACGTATGAGGATAGGGGCTGGATTATCTTGGTTCCAGGTATGTTTTTTGGTGGACTCATAAAACTTGTATCAATTTCCAGTTTGAACGTTTAATTTAATACGTGTTTAATATTTTTACATTCTTGTAGCAAACAGCTGCAGTTTGTAAACAAGAGCGATGGCCGACGAAAGTTTTTTCCTCAATACAAATTGAAATTGCAATTTTAAAATTGTTTTTTTGGTTTTTAAAGTGTATGCTTACATAGTCGAATGTCGTGTTAGTAGTTTAAGAAGATAACTATGAAAAGCTGCGTCAGGGTTGTCCTCTGTGTGGTGAAATCATATATTTTCTGAAAATACAGGCACACAGGACTGTACTGATTTCTTTGTATTATTTTATTACAGATGGTATAATTGGAGACCAGACACGGCTTGTATAACCCTGAAATACTGAAATAATGGCCATGGACCAATTATTATTGATTCGCTGAAGGAATTATGCTAGGCATTGTGTGCTGTCTCTAAGAAACTTCTGCAAGAAGCAGTTAGAGTTTAACCATTGTCATAATTCTGTATGGACATAGCAAGTACAGGTAGCATACCGCGAACATTTACGTAGTAGTTCGCAAGTTTCTCCACTCACAATGCCATATGCAAAGAGTTCAGTGGTGTGTAAGCAGCTGACTGCTTATGGTCGTACGTCGCGAGAACAAGTAAGCTGTCATAAACATAAGCACACTCATGTGGCTGTATCTGAGATGGCACTGACGCTGGAAACTCGATGCGCTGGGGTATTATAATAGAATGAACTGAAAAACTGGAATTAACTGTTCGTCCCACCAGTTCTCTGGAAGAGTGGGCTTTATATTTTTAAAAGTCTATTTATTGTATTCTGCGGACAGAATTAATTGCAAAACGCATATATTCTTGACACTTTAAAGAAAAAATTAATCTGGATTTAAATACAGATTCATTTCGTAACTTACAGTAAAGACATTTCTTCTGAGTTGTGAAAAACACGAAGTTAATGTTCTGCAGTGAAATAGTCTGTTTTTTCTGAGACAAATGAGAAACACACAAATTCACTGTTGTCAGAACGTAGAATGATGTACCATTTAGTTTTGTGTTTTATAAAGTAACTGCACGACTTTCAGTGTTTTGTATGGAAAGCTAATAAGGTGTCACTTTAGCGCTTGCGAAAATTCTATTGCAAAACTCTTCATAGTCTTACCATTTGTAATCATATAAATCGCTAGATGCATGATTGTGTAGTACGGCAGGATTATGTCAAATTAGTTGTACTGTAGTCTAAATTCCAAAGCGTAATAAAATTGATCACTATGATAGAATGTTAGTTGTGCTATATTATGTTCATTTGGGACAGACTCTCACTTCATTGCAAGGCGTTATCATAAAACTTTAGGAATTCTAATTATGGAACACCTGTTATCAAGACACAATTTGCTAAATCTTTTGCAATAACCCACAACTTACGGAAGTATCTGGAAGCTTCACTGTTTAATTTTCTAGCCTAGAAATCTAGACTACAGCGCCTTATTATTTACCTCTCTTTCTTCTTAGTCCATTACTTCATTAAACGGATCATTATCAAGCGTACTTTCTGTCTTCGAACACGAGGAATACTCTGCAGAGATGTGTTGTCTGTAACTTGGAAGCTCACATCTCGAGCTGAACCGTCACTTATAAATACTAAAATCCGTGCGATGTTATCATGACATTCATATATAACTGTTCATTGGAAGTGCTACGTTTGTCCCCCGTGAAATAAAATCGAAATATTTCGACAGATGTTTGTACTAACCCAAAATATTGAATTTTACACAAGCATGTAAAGTGCGGTTCGCGCTTTTTCATACTGACGGACACACGGGTGGAGAATCTGACAATTTTAAAAGTCGTTTCTATAAGTCACTTTTTGCACCTTCTTTTCAAACGGGTCTAAAACATTAGAAATGTAAGAAAAATACTTTCTGACACAAAAAAGTGAATAGCAATCACAGGGTTTTGGCCTATGTCTTGTAACCAATTAGTTTATGTCCAAGATCTTAAGAATTTCTTAAGGAGGGGGAGGGGAAGAAACTCATTAAATAAGGAACGTTCAGCCATTACGCTAAGTCGGTTCTTGAATATGTAGAAAGTAAATTCGTACGTCATTGAGAAACCTCTCCGGAGTAATACTGTTACAGACGTATGAATATTCTACCTGATCATACGAAATGATATTTCTACCCTGTTGCTTTATGTAGATATGAAAGTGGTCTCTCACTTTACGGCAGGGACATAAATTAAGAGTGTAGAGTGCGGAGGAGAATTTTCGGGCATAAGAGCCAGGCAATAACTTGAGACTAGATAAAAATATATATATACAGGGTTCTTCGCAACATTTTCTAAAGAGATCTTATTAGGGTGAGGAAAATAAAGATGTTGGGCGGTATATTTATTGCGGGTGGGGGAAATTATAATGTATACGAAACCTTAGTGGGGAAAAACGGGATATTTGCAGGAACTATGGGCAGAAGGAGAGATAATTTTAAACTGTGAGTTCATAATTTCTGGGAAGATATAGGGCAAGTAGCTAGCCCAGCATGTAGTTTAATGTGAAGCTCTTGTAAATTTGATAAAGAAAGCTCAGGGTTATATCAAAGGCGTGAATTTTTTAGCTTCTTAAGATGTAAGATGTCGCGTGGGTTGAAATTAGTACACTCAAGGTTGATCGATGCCTAATGAAAGTCTCACAGTTGCTGTACATATTAAAATGGACAATCACAAGCTGTGCCTACGTGGTAGTCAGTTGAATCGAATTGTATTTTATATTTGTATATTATCCAATCCTTGTTGTCACAGCAGCTCTTTTCACCAGACTTGGAATTCTGGATCCGTTATAAATTTTTTGTAAGCCACTTGTGTCAGGTTTGACAGACAAATGAGGAATACGACTAATAACTTCATCGGCGAAAAGATAAAGCAGTCCCGTTACAGGCCTGGAGTGGCCCAGAGGGTTCCGGGAAGTTAAGGCTCCAAGATTACATGACAATGGCCCAGGATGGTGGTAAGGTTGTCAGCCTTACGCACCGGCCGCATTTATCCCCAGGAAATGCTCCTGGTACTTATTTGTGTTAGAGGCTAAGTCGACCCCAGGGCCGTAGTGTGATCGGAAGGATTATGTCAATGAAAAATTCCAGTGACACCATCTGGAATCGAACCAGCGACCTTCCGATTTGTAGCACAGCACCTTAACCACTGTGCCACCGCGGTCCCAACTTTATCGGTACACAACCTAAGATCCTTCTTTTCCCAAAGAAGACGTCGGTATTTCCGTTTAGTTACATTTCTGTAGTTTCAGTTCAAAACTTGGGTACCTAGAACTGTTTCCTCTCACTCTCTGATTTCATACATAGCGAAGTGAATTATAAATTTAGTAATAATATTAGACTTTTTGGAAAGGAAATCTGTAATTGACATTTAATTTGTGCATGATATGTGTACTGCTGCCATACGCTTATTCCGTAAAATATCAATTTACTCTAATGGACTCTCCAATGAATTCTTTGTAATTCCATATCCTTGCATGTGGGTAAGTATAACAATGAGAACAGTACTCACTAAGACTTCGCCAGTTACGAGTAAAAGTAAAATTTTCATGAAAAATACGAAAACTACCGCCCGACTTCATAAACACATATAGGGTCATACAATTTATATGAAGTAGAGAATACAGTAACTTAGTGCAGACTGGACCGCCAGGATTGATTTTTATGGCCATATTCTTGCTCCTTTCCTCAGTAATAATTTAGGGCTTCCCTTTTCACATACTTAGTGGGTCTGAAAAACTACAGCAGGGTTTTAAAGCTGACCTAATACAAAACTGAGGTTCCTAAAGCAGATCATTGTACAAACCAACAGTACACGGCTTTGTAATATACGTCTCATTAATATAAATACCCCTTGCCTAAAAAATTTAAAAAAACGCAGGGACAAATATCTCCTGTATTGCGCTTTATATGCAGTGTATTTTTTCAACTCATGGTTCCGTGCGTCACAATTCAATTTTAATAAAAATCCAACCAGATGCAACAGTATGCAGATATCTATTTACTGCATAGTCACTCTACGTGTTTCGGGTGTCACAGCACCCATCATCAGGAGTACTAAAAACTCTAACCGCAGCCTCCGGTACAGGTCATAATACTGGTACAGCTACTTCCCTCCAATGTGGCCTGATCGGGACTGTCCCGATCAGGCCACGTTGCAGGGAAGTAGCTGTACCAGTATTATGACCTGTACCGGAGG
>Ga0131853_10003947_pt1 | contig 26617 bp, 12 predicted proteins | sample TergutLab28metaG_FD_92764 | JGI IMG/M metagenome (GOLD analysis project Ga0131853, IMG submission 92764) | Labiotermes labralis P1 segment gut microbial communities from Petit-Saut dam, French Guiana - Lab288 P1 (version 2) (version 2) | ecosystem: Host-associated > Arthropoda: Insects >... | reverse complement strand
TGATACGTACACGACAAACCCTGTCAGTCATTTATTGTGGAAACTCATTTACAATATACATTTGAGTGTAACGGTATACGGTATAACTGTGTGCTGTTTGCAGTGTACCGGTATACGGTATAAACATATGCTGTTTGCAGTATACCAATATAAGGTATAACTGTGTGCTGTTTGCAGAGTAACGGTATACGGTATAAATATGTGGTGCTTGCAGTGTAACGGTATACGGTATAAATATATGCTGTTTGATGTGTATCGGTATACGGTATAAATGAGTGCTATTTCAGTGTACTGGTATACGGTATAAGAGTGTGCCGTTTCCAGTGTACCTGTATACGGTATAACTGTGTACAATTTGCAGTGTACCAAAATACGGTGTAAATGTGTAGTGATTGCAGTCTACCGGTAAACGGTAAAATTCTGTGCTGTTTGCAATGTACCGGTATACGGTATAAATGTGTTCTGTTTTGAGTGTACCATTATACGGTGTAATTGTGTGCTCTTTGTAGTACCCCGTATATGGTATAACTGTGTGCTGTGAGCAGTGTACCGGTATATTGTATAATTGTTTTGTGTTTGCCGTGTGCCGGAATACGGTATAACTGTGTGCTGTTTGCAGTATACCGGTTACGGTAAAAATATATTGTGTTTACAGTGTACCGGTATACGGTATAAATCTATGCTGTTTTTAGTGTACCGGTATACAGTGTAACTGTAAGCCGTTTGAAATGTACCGGTAAAAGGTATAACAGTGTGGTGTTTGCAGTATACCGGTGTACGGTATAAATGTGTGCTGTTTCCACTCTACCGGTGTACTTCCCTATATACGGTATAAATGTGTGTTTTGCACTGTACCGGTATACGGTATAAATTAGTGCTATTTGAATTGTACCGGTATGCAGTAAAACTGTGTGCTGTTTGCAATGTACCGGAATACGGTATAACTGTATTCTGTTTGCGGTATACCAGTATACGGTATAAGAGTGTGCTGTTTGCATTTTATCGGTATAAGGTACACATGTGTTGTTTGCAGTGTAACGGTATACGGTATAAATATATGCTGTTTGATGTGTACCGGTATGCGGTATAAATTTGTGCTATTTGCAGTGTACCGGTATACGGTATAATTGTGCTGTTTGCAGTATTCCGGTATACGGTATAACACTGATGTTTGCAGTGTACCGGTATACGGTATAAATGTCTGCTGTTTGCAGTATAACGGTATACAGTGTGACTGGGTGCTGTTTGCAGTAAAACGATATACGGTATGACCGGGTGCTGTTTGCAGTATACCTGTATACAGTATAAATGTTTGCTCTTTGCAGTGTACCGGTGTACGGTATAACTGTGTGGTGTTTGTAATGCACCGGTATACGGTATAACTGTGAGGTGTTTGCAGTGTACCGGCAAACGGTATAACTTGTGCTGATTGCAGTATACCGGTATACGGTATAAATGTGTGCTGTTTGCAATTTACAGGTATACGGTATAAATGTGTGGTGTTTGCAGTGTACTGGTATACGGTATAACTGTGTGCTGTTTGCTATGTACCGGTATATGGTATAACTTGTGCTCTTTGCATCGTACCGGTATACGGTATAACTGTGTGGTGTTTGCAGTTAACTGGTATACGGTAGAAGAGTGTGCTGTTTGCAGGGTACCGGTATACGGTATAACGTGTTCTGTTTGCAGTGTACCCGTATACGGTATAACTGAGTGTTGTTTGCAGTATACCAGTATACGGTATAACAGTGTGGTGCTTGCAGTGTACCGGTATACGGTATAAATGTGTGCTGTTTGCAGTGTACCGGTATACGCCATAATTGTGTAGTGTTACAGTGTGTCGGTGTAAGATACATATGTGTGCTGTTTGCAGTGTGGCGGTATACGTTATAAATGTGTTCTGTTGCAGTGTATCGGTATACGGTATAACTGTGTGCTGTTTGCAGTGTCCCGGTAAACGGTATAAATGCCTACTGTTTACAGTATACCGGTGTACCGTGTAAATGTGTTCTTTTAGCAGTATAGCGGTATACGAAATGACCGTGACCTCTTTTCAGTGTACCGGTATACGGTATCAATGTGTGGTGTTTTCAGTGTACATGTATACGGTATACGGTATAAATGTGTCCTGTTTCCAGTGTACCGGTATAAGTTATAACTGTGTGCTGTTTGCCGTGTGACGGTATACGGTATAACTGTGTGCTTTTTGCGGTGTACCGGTATACGATATACTTGTGTACTGTTTGCAGTGTACCGGTATACGGTATATATGTGTGCTTTTTGCAGTTTACCGGTATACAGTATAAATGTGTGCTGTTTGCAGTGTAACGGGATAAGGTATAAATGTGTGCTTTTTGCATTGTACCGGTATATGGTGTAATTTGTGCTGTTTGCAGTGTACCGGTCTACGGAAAACCTGTGTGCTGTTTGCAGTGTACCGGTATTCGGTATAATTGTGAGTTCTTATTGTGTGGCGGTATGCAGTATGACTTGTGCTTTTTGAAGTGTACCGGTATACGGTATAATTGTGTGCTCTTGGCTGTGTGACGGTATATGGTATAAATGTGTGCTGTTTGCAGTTTGCTGCAATACTATATAAACGTGTGCTGTTTGAAGTGTACCGGCATACGGTATAAATGTTTGGTGTTTGCAGAGTGCCGGTATACGGTATAAATGTGTTGTGTTTTGAGTGTGCCGGTATACGGTATAATTGTGTGCTGTTTGCAGGGTGCCTGTATACGGTATAAATGTGTGCTGTTTCTATTGTACCGGTATAAGGTATAAATTTGTGCTCTTTGCAGTACACCAGTATACGGCATACATGTGTGCTGTTTGCAGTATATCGGTACACGGTATGAACCCTGCTGTTTGCAGTGTAACGGAATACGGTATAAATATATGCTGTTTGATGTGTACCGGTATGCGGTATGAATGTGTGCTATTTGAAGTGTACCGGTATACGGTATAACTGTGCTGTTTGCAGTATACCGGTATACGGTGTAACTGTGTGCTGTTTGTAGTATACCGATATATAGTATGACCGGTTGCTGTTCGCAGTATACCGGTATACGGTATAATTGTGTTCTGTTTGCAATGTACCGGTGTAGGGTATAACTGTGTGGTGTTTGTAATGTACCGGTATACGGTATAACTGTGTGGTGTTTGCAGTGTACCGGCATACGGTACAACTTGTGATGTTTGCAGTACAACGGTATGCGCTATAACAGTGTGCTGTTTGCAATTTACAGGTATATGGTATAAATGTGTGGTGTTTGAAGTGTACCGGTATACGGTATAACTGTGTGCTGTTTGCTATGTACCGGTATGTGGTATAACTTGTGCTTTTTGCATCGTACCGGTATACGGTATAACTGTGTGGTGTTTCCAGGGTGCCTGTATACGTTATAAATGTGTTCAGTTTGCAGTGTAAATGTATAAGGTATAAATGTGTGCTCTTTGCAATATACCGGTATAGGGTACAATTGTGAGCCCTTATTGTGTGGCGGTATGCGGTATGACTGTGTGCTGTGTGAAGAGTACCGATATACGGTATAATTGTGTGCTCTTGGCTGTGTGCCGGTATATGGTATAAATGTGTGCTGTTTGCATTTTGCCGGAATACTATATAAACGTGTGCTGTTTGAAGTGTACCGGCATACGGTATAAATGTTTGATGTTTGTAGTGTGCCGGTATACGGTATAAATTGTTTTGTTTTCAGTGTACATATATAAGGTAAAAATGTGTGCTCTTTGCAATACACCGTTATACAGTATAAACGTGTGCTCTTTGCAGTATGGCGGTACACGGTATGAACCCTGCTTTTGCAGTATACCGGTATAAGGTAAAACTGTGTCCTTGTTGCAGTGTACCGGTATAAGGTATAATTGTGTGCTCTTTGCAGTGTGCCGTTATACGGAATAAATGTGTGGTGTTTACAGTGTACCGGTATACGCTATTACTGTGTGCTGTTTGCAGTGTACTGCTATAAGGTATAACTGTGTGCTGTTTCCAATGTACCGGTTACGGTATAACTGTGTGCTGTTTACAGTGTACCGGTATACGATATAAATGTGAGCTGTTTTAGTTTGCCGGTATACGGTATAAATGTTTGGTGTTTGCAGTCTACAGGTATACGTTACAAATGTGCTATTTGCACTCTACCGGTGCACGTACCGGCATACAATATAAATGTGTGGTGTTTGCAGAGTACCTATATAAGATATAAATGGGTGCTGTTCGCAGTGTACCGGCATGAGGTATAAATGTGTTGTGTTTTCTTTGTGCCTGTATACTGTATAAATGTGTCCTGTTTCCAGTGTACCGGCATAGGGTATACTTGTGTGCTGTTTCCAGTGTACCGGTATACGCTATGAATGAGTGCTGTTTGCATTGTACCGGTATACGGTATAAATGTTTGCTCTTTGCAGAGTACTGGGATACGGTATAATTTGTTCTGTTTGTTGTGAACCGGTATAGGTATACCTGTGTGCTGTTTGAAGTGTACCGGTATACGGTATAATTGTGTGCTGTTATAGTGTGCCAGTATGCGGTATGACTATGCTGATTGCAGTGTACCGGTATACGGTATAATTGTGTGCTGTTTGCAGTGTGCCGGTATACGGTATAAATGTATGCTGTTTGCAGTGTACTGGTATACGATAAAACTGTGTTCTATTTGCAGTGTACCGATACTCAGTATAATTGTGTGTCGTTTGCAGTGTGCCGGTATACGGTATAAATGTGTGGTGTTTGCTGTGTATCTGTATAAGTTATAACAGAGTGCTATTTGCAGTATACCAGTATACGGTATGACTGTGTGCTGTTTGTACTATACCGGTATACGGTATAATTGTGTGGTGTTTGCAGTGTGCCGGCATACGGTATAAATATGGTTTCTGCTGTGTACCGGTAGACGGTACAACTGTGTGTTGGTTACAGTGTATCGGTACACGGTATAACTGTGTGCTGTTTGCAGTATACCGGTATACGGTATAAATGTGTGCTATTAGCAGTGTACCGGTATACGGTATAAATGTGAAGTGATTGCAGTGTACCGGAAAACGGTAAAATTGTGTGCTGTTTGCAATGTACCACTATAAGTTATAAATGTGTACTGTTTGCAGTGTACCGTTATACGTTATAATTGTGAGCTGTTTGCAGTATAGTGGTATATGGTAAAACTCTGTGCTCTTTGCAGTGTACCGGTGTATTGTATAATAGTTTGGTGATAGCCGTGTGCCGGTATACGGTATAAATATGTGCTGTTTGCGGAGTAACCGATATACGGTATAACTGTGTGCTGTTTGCAGTGTACCGGTTACAGCATTAGTATATTGTGTTTACAGTGTACCGGTATACGGTATAAATCTATGCTGTTTGTAGTGTAGTGCTCTACAATATAACTGTGAGTCCTTTGCAGTATACCGATATACGTTATAACAGTGTGGTGTTTGCAGTGTAACGGTATACGGTATAAATGTGTGATGTTTGCAATGAACCGGTGTATTACTAGTATACGTTATAAATGTGTGTTGTTTGCACTGTACCGGTATACGGTATAAATGAGTGCTGTTGAAATTGTACCGGTATGCAGTATAACTGTGTGCTGTTTGCAGTGTACCGGCATACGGTATAACTGCTGTATGCATTGTACCGATATACGGCATAAATGTCTGCCGTTGCAGTATACCGGTAAACGGTATAACAGTGTTCTGTGTGCAGTGTACCGTTATACGGCAAAAATATGAGTTGTTTTTAATGTACCGGTATACGTTATAACTGTGTGGTGTTTGCGGTATGCGAGTTTACGGTATAGTTGTGTGCTGTTTGCATATTAACGTTATACGGTATAAATATATGCTGTTTGATGTGTACCGGTATGTGGTATGAATGTGTGCTATTTGCAGTGTACCGGTATTCGGTATAACTGTGTGCTGTTTACAGTATACCGGTATACGGTATAACTGCTGTTTTGCAGTGTACTGGTATACGTTATTAATATCTGCTGTTTGCAGTATACCCGTATACAGTATAATTGTGTACTCTTTTCAGTATACCGGTATACGTTACGACCGGTTGCTGTTTGCAGTATATCGGAATACGGTGTAACACTGTGCTGTTTGCAGTGTACCGGTATACGGTATAACTGTGTGTTGTTTGTAATGTACCGGTATACGGTATAACTGTATGGTGTTTGCAGTGTACCGGCATAGGTATAACTTGTGCTGTTTGCAGTATACCGGTATACGGTATAAATGTGTGCTGTTTGCAATTTACAGGTATACGGTATAAATGTATGGTGCTTGCAGTGTAACGGTATATGGTATAACTTGTGATGTTTGCAGGGTACCGGTATACGGTATAACGTGTTCCGTTTGCAGTGTACCCGTATACGGTATAACTGTGTGTTGTTAGCATTATTCTAGTATACTGTGTAAATGTGTACTTTTTGCAGTGTACCGATATAGGTTATAACTGTATGGTGATTGCAGTGTACCAGTATACGGTTTAAGTGTGTGCTGTTAGCAGTGTACCGGTATACGGCATAACTGTGTGGTGTTACAGTGTGTCGGTATATGGTATAAATATGATCTGTTTGCATTTTATCGGTTTACGGTATAACTGTGTGCTGTTTGCAGTGTCCCGGTAAACGGTATAAATGTCTGCTTTTTGTAGTATACCGGTATAGGTTATAAATGTATGCTCTTAGCAGTATAGCGGTGAACGAAATGACCGTCTTCTCTTTGCAGTGTACCGGTATATGGTATACATGCGTGCTGTTTGCAGTTACCGGAATACGTTATAACTGTATGGTGTTTTCAGTGTACCGGGGTACGTTATAAATGAGTAGTGATTTCAGCGTACCGCTATAATTTATAACTCTGTGCTCTCTGCAGTATACCGGTATACGCTATAACTGTGAGCTGTTTGCCATGTACCGGTATACGTTATAAAAGTGTGCTGTATGCAGTTTACGGGTATATGGTATAAATTTGTGCTGTTTGCAGTGTGCCGATATACGGTATAAATGTGTGCTGTTTGCAATATACCGGTATACGGTATAACTGTGCTGTTTGCAGTGTACCGGAATACGGTATAAATGTCTGCCGTTTGCAGTATAACGGAATATGGTATAACTGTGTGCTGTTTGCAGTATACCGGTACACGGTATGACCGTGTGCTGTTTGCATTGTACCGGTATAGGTTATATATGTGTCGTGTTTGCAGTGTACATGTATACGGTATAATTGTGTGGTGATTGCAGTGTACCGGTATACGGTGTAAATATTTGCTGTTTGCAGTATACCGGTATAGGTATAACTGTGTGCTGTTTGCAGTGTAACGGTACACGTTATAACTGTGCTGTTTCCAGTGTACCGGTGTACGGCAAAAATGTGTTGTGTTTGCAGTGTAGCGGTATACAATATATCTGTGTGCTGATTGATGTTTTCCGGTATAAGGTATAAATATCAGCTGTTTGCAATGTACCGTTATACGGTATAACTTTGTGGAGTTTGCAGTGTACCGGTATGCGGTATGAGTGTGTGTTGTTTGCAATGTACCGATATACGGTATAAATGTGTGCCTTTTGGAGTATGCCGGTAAATTATATAAGTGTGTACTGTTTGCAGTGTACAGGTAAACGGTATAATTATGTGCTGTTTGCAGAGTGCCGGTATACGGTATAAATGTGCGCTGTTTGCAGTGTGCCTGTATAAGGTATAAATGTGTGCTGTTTGCAGAGTAACGGTATAAGGTATAATTGTGTGCTGTTTGCAGTATCGCGGTACACGGTATAATTGTGTGCTGTTTGCAGTGTACCAGTTTACGGTAAAAGTTTGTCCTATTTGCAGTGTACCGGTGTAAGGTATAATTGTGGGCTGTTTGCAGTGTGCAGGTATACGGTATAAATGTGTGTTGTTTGCAGTGTACCGGTATACGATATAAATATGTGCTGTTTGCAGTGTACCGGTATACGGTATAACTGTGTTCTGTTTACAGTATAAGAGTATACGGTATAACTGAGTTCTGTTTGCAGGATACCCTTTATACGGTACAAATATGTTGTGTTTACAGTTTACCGGAATACGGTATAAATTATGCTGTTGGTAGTGTTCCGGTATACAGTATAACTGTGTGCCGTTTGCAGTGTACCGGTATACGGTATAACTGTGTGGTGTTTGCAGTGTACCGGTAGACGTTATAAATGTGTGCTTTTTGCACTGTACCGGTTTACGTACCGGTATACGGTATAATTTTGTGGTGTTTGCAGTGTACCGGTATTATGTATAAAAGTGAGCTGTTTGCAGTTTGCCGGTATACGGTAAAAATGTATGCTGTTTGCATTTATCCGTTATACAGTATAAGTGAGTGCTGTTTGCAGTGTACTGGTATTAGGTATAAATGTGTGCTGTTTGAAGTACAACGGTATACGGTATCATTGTTTGCTTTTTTGCAGTATAGCGGTACACGGTATTACTTCTGCTGTTTGCATAGTACCGGTATACGGCGAAATTGTATAGTGTTTGCAGTGTACCGACATACGGTATAATTGTGTGATGTTTGCAGTGTGCCGGAATACGGTATAAATGTGTGGTGTTTGCAGGGTACCGGTATACAGTATAACTGTGTCCTGTTTGCAGTGTACCGGCATACGGTATTATTGTGTGGAGTTTGCAGTGTGCTGGTATACGATATAAATATGTGCTGTTTGCTGTGTGCCGGTAAACGGAACAATTGTGTTTTGGTTGCAGTGTACCGGTATACGTTAAAACTGTGTCCTGTTTGCAGTGTACCGGTTACGGTATAACTGTGTGCTGTTTGCGGTATATCAGTATACGTTATAACTGTGTGCTGTTTGCATTATACCGGCATACGGTAAAAAGAAGTTTGTTTACAGTGTACCGGTATACGGTATAAATGTATGCTCTTTGTAGTGTACGGTTATACAGTAAAACTTTGTGCCGTTTGCAGTGTACCGGTATACGGTAAAATTGTGTGGTTTTTTATGTGTACCGGTATTCGATATAAATGTGTGCTGTTTGCATTGTACCGGTTTACGTACCGGTATACGATATAATTTTGTGCCTTTTTTTAGTGTACCGGTATACGGTAAAAATGACTGCTTTTTGCAGTGTACCCGCATAAAATATAAATGTGTGGTGTTTGCAGTGTGCCTGTATACGGTAAAACTGTGTGCTGTTTGCAGTGTACAGGTATACGGAATAACTGTGTGCAGTTTGCCGTGTTCCGTTATAATGTATAGCTGTGCTGTTTGAGTGTACCGTTATACGGTATGAAAGTGTGCTGTTTGCAGTTAACTGGCATACGGTATAAATGTGTGCTGTATGAAGTGTACCGGTATGCAGTATAACCGGGTCCGGTTTGCAGTGTACCGGTATACGGTAAAACTGTATGCTGTTTGCAGTATACCAGTATAAGCTATAAATGTGTGCTGTTTGCAGTGTACCGGTATACGGTATAAATGTTTGCTGTTTGCAGTATGCCGGTTAAGGGAATGACCGTGTGCTGTTTGCAGTGTACCGTGTATACTGTATAACTGTGTGCCGTATACCGTTTACCTGTATACGGTATAAGTGTGTGGTGTTTGCAGTGTACCGGTATGCGGTATAACAGTGTGGTGTTTGCAGTGTACCGGTATGCGGTATAACTGTTGTGTTTGCAGTGTACCGGTATAACGTATAAATTGTGCTGTTTGCAGTATACCGGTATACGATATAACTATGTGCTTTTTGCATTGACATGTATACGGTATAATTGTCTGCTGTTTGCAGTTTGCCTGTATGCGTTATGACAGTGTGCTGTTTGCAGTGTAAGAGTATACGGTATAATTGTGTGGTGTTTACAGTGTGCCGGGATACGGTATGAAATGTGCTGTTTGCAGTTTGCCGGTATACGGTATAAATGTTTGCTGTTTGCAGTGTGCCGGTATAAAGAATAAATGTGTGCTGATTTCAGATGAACGATATACGGTATAATTGTTTGCTGTTTGCAGTATAGCGGTACACGTTATTAATTCTGCTGTTTGCAGTGTACGGTTACACGGTGAAACTGTGTAATGTTTGCAGTGTACCGGCATACGGTATAACTGTGTCCTGTTTGCAGTGTACCGGTATACGGTATAATTGTGTGGAGTTTGTAGTGTGCCGGTATACGTTATAAATATGTGCTGTTTGCTATGTACCGGTACACGGTAGAACTGTGTGTTGGTTGCAGTGTACTGGTTAACGGAATAAATGTGTGCTATTTGCAGTGTACCAGTATACGGTATAACTGTATGCTATTTTCAGTATTCCATTACACGGTAAAATTGTGTGCTGTTTTCAATGTACCGGTATACGACATAAATGTGTGGTGTTTGCAGTGTAACTGTGTACAGTATAAATATGTGCTGCTTGAAATGTACCGGTATGCAGTATAACTGTGTGCTCTTTGCAGTATACCGGTATAGGATATAAATGTGTGGTCCCTGCAGTGTACCGGTATACGGTATAACTGTGTGCTTTTTGCATTATAACGGTATAGTGTATAACTGTGTGCTGTTTTCAGTTTACCGGTATAACGTATATCTGTGCGGTGTTTGAAGTGTACCGGTGTACGGTATAAGTGTGTGCTGTTTGCAGTGTAACGGTATACGGTATAACTTGTGCTGTTTGCAGTGTACCGGTATACGGTATAACTGGGTGTTTTTTCAGTGTACCGGTATGCGGTATGTATGTGTGGTGTTTGCAGTGTATGGGTATATGGTATAAAAGTGTGCCTTTTGCAGTTTGCCGTTATAATATATAAATGTGTGCTGTTTGGAGTGTACAGGTATACGGTATAATTGTGTGCCTTTTGCAGTGTGCCGTTATACGAAATGACTGTGTTGTTTGCAGTGTACCGGTACACGGTATAATTTTGTGCCCTTTGCAGTGTGTCGGTATATGGTATAAATTTGTGCTGTTCACATTTTGCAGGTATACTATATAAATGTGTGCTGATTGCAGTGAACCGGTATACGGTATAATTGTGTGCTTTTTGCAGTACGACGGTATAAGGTATAGTTGTTGGCTGTTTTACAGAATAGCGGTACACTGTATTAATTCTGCTGTTTGCAGTGTACCGGTATAGTTAAAAGTGTGTCCTATTTGCAGTGTAACGGCATACGGTACACTTGTGTGCTCTTTGCAGTGTGCCGGTATACTGTATAAATGTGTGATATTTGCAATGTACCGGTATAAGTTACAACTGTGTGGTGTTTTCCGTGTGCCGATATACGGTATAAATATGTGCTTTTTTTCTGTACCTGTATACGGTACAACTGTGTGTTGGTTTGCAGTGTACCGGTATAGGGTATAACTGTGTGCTGTTTGCAGTATACCGGTATACGGTATAATGTGTGGTGTTTGCAGTGTACCTCTAAACAGTATAATTTTGTGCCGTTTGCAATGTACCGGTATTCGGTATAAATGTGTGCTGTTTGCAGTGTACCGGTATACGGTAAAATTTTGTGTTGTTTGCAGTATACCGGTACACGGTGTAACTGTGTGTTGTTTGCAGTGTACCGGTATATTGTATAATTGTTTAGTGTTTGCAATGTGCCGGTATACGGTATAAATGTGTGCTGTTTGCAGTGTACTGCTTACGGAATACCTGTGTGCTGTTTGCAGTATACCGGTGTAGGGTAAAAATATTTTGTGTTTACGGTGTACCGGTATAAGGTATAAAGTTATGCTGTTCGCTGTGTACCGGTATACGGTATAAATTTTTTCTGTTTGCACTGTACCGGTGTACATACCGGTATACGGTATAAATGTGTGGTGTTTGCTTGTACCGGTATAATGTGTAAATGTGTGGTGTTTGCAGTGTGCCTGTATACGGTATATCTTGTGCTGTTTGCATTGTACCGGTATACTGTATAACTGTGTGCGGTTTTAAGTGTCCCGGTATAAGGTATAAATGTGTGCTGTTCGCAGTGTACCGGTATATGGTATAAATGTGTTCTGTTTACAGTGTACTGCTATACGGTATAATAGTTTACTGTTTGAACTGTACCGGTATGCAGTGTAAATGTGTGCTGTTAGCAGTGTACCGGTATACGGTATAACTGTTTGCTGTTTGCAGTATACTATTATACGGTATAACTGAGTGCTGTTTGAAGTGTAACGGTATACGGTATAAATGGATGTTGTTTGCTGTGTAACGGTATACGGTAAAAATATAAGCTATTTGATGTGTACCGTTATACGGAATAAATGTGAGCTGTTTGCAGTATACGGTATGCGGTATAAGAGTGTGCTGTTTGCTGTGTACCGGTATACGGTATAAATGTCTGCTGTTTGCAGTATAACAGTGTACGGAATAACTGTGTGCTCTTTGTAGTATACCGGTATACGGTAAGATCGTATGCTGTTTGCAGTGTACCGGTATACGTTATAACTGTTTGCTGTTTACAGTGTACCCGTATACGGAATAACTGTGTCGTGTTTTCAGTGTACCGGTATACGGAATAACTTGTGCCGTTTGAAGTATACCGGTATACGGATAACTGTGTTTTTTGCAGTGTACCGGTATAAGTTATAACTCTGTGTTGTTTGCAGTGTACCGGTATACGGTATAATTTTATGCTGTGTGCAGTGTGCCGTTATATGGTATAAATGTGTGCTGTTTGCAATTTGCTGCCTTTCGATATAAATGTGTGCCCTTTGCCGTGTACCGGTATACGGTATAATTATGTGGTGTGTGCAGCGTGACGGTATACGGCATAAATGTGTGCTGTTTGCAGTATAGCGGTACACGGTATGATTTCTGCTGTTTCCAGTGTATCGGCATACGGTAAAACTGTGTCCTGTTTGCAGTTTACCTGTATAAAGCATAATTGTGTGGTGTTTGCATTGCGCCGGTATACGGTATAAATGTGTGGTGTTTGCATTGTACCGGTATACGTATAAATGTGTGCGGTTTGAAGTATAAAGTTATACGGTATAACTGTTTGCTGTTTGCAGTGTACCGGTTAAAGTATAACTTTGTGCTGTTTGCAGTATACCGGTATAAGGTACAAAGATGTTGGGTCAACAGTTTACCGGTATACGGTATAATTGTGTGCTGTTTGCAGTTTGCCGGTATACGGTAGAAATGTGTGATGTTTGCAGTGTACCGGTATACGGTATAAATGTGTGGTGTTTGCAGTAAACTGGTATAAGTTATAAATGTGTGCTGTTTGCACTCTACCGGTTTATGTACCGGTATACGGTATAAATGTGTGGTTTTAACGTGTACCTGTATAATGTATAAATGAGTGCTGTTTGCAGTGTACCGGCATAAGGTAGAAATGTGTTGTGTTTGCAGTGTACCTCTACACGGTAAAAAAGTGTTCTGTTTCCAGTGTACCGGTATACGATATAATTGTGTACTGTTTGGATTGTGCCGGTAAGCGTTATAAATGTGTGCTGTTTTCGGTGTACAGGTTTAAGGTATACTTGTTTGATTTTTGCAGTGTACCTTCATACGGTATAACTGTTTGCTGTGTGCAGTGTACCGGTATATGGTGTAAATGTGTGCTGTTTGCATTTTGGCTGTATAAAATATAAAAGTGTTCTGTTTGCAGTGTACCGGTATACGGTATATATGTGTGCTGTTTGAAATGTGCCGGTATACGGTATAAATGTGTTCTGTTTGCAGTGTACCGGTATAAGGTATAAATGTGTGCTCTTTGCACTACACCGGAATACGGTATAAATGTGTGCTTTTTGCAGTATAGCGGTACACGTTATAAACTCTGCTGTTTGCAGTGTGCCGGTATGCGTTAAAACTTTGCCCTGTTTGCCGTGTACCGGTATACGGTATAGTTGTGTGCTGTTTGCAGTGTGCCGGTATAGTGTATAATTGTGTGCTGTTTGCAGGGTGCCGTTATGCGGTATGACTGTGTGCTGTTTAGAGTGTACCGGTATACGTTATAACTGTTTGGTGTTTGCAATGTACCGGTATACGTTATAAATGTGGTGTTTGCAGTGTACCGGTATGCGGTATGACTGTGTGCTGTTTGCAGTGTGCCGGTATACGGTATAATTTTTTTCTGTTTGCAGTGTACCGGTAAAAGGTATAAATGTGTGCTCTTTGCAGTACAAAGGTATACTGTATAATTGTGTACTGTTAGCAGTATAAACGGTATAAACCCTGCTGTTTACAGTGTACCGGTACGACGTAAAACTGTGTCCTGTTTGCAGTGTACCGGTATACGGTGTAATTGTGTGCTCTTTGCAGTGTGCCGGTATACGGTATAAATGTGTGGTGTTTGCAGTGTACAGGTATAATGTATAACTGTGTGATGTTTGCAGTGTAACAGTAAAGGGTATAACTATTTTCTGTTATCATTATACCGGTATACGTTACAAATATGATTTGTTTACATTGTACCGGTATACGGTATAAATGTATGCTGATTTTAGTGTACCGGTATACAGTATAACTGTGTGCCGTTTACATTCTACAGTTATACCGGTATAACTGTGTGGTGTTTGCAGTTTAGTGGTATACGGTATAAATGGGTGCTGTTTGCACAGTACCGTTGTACGTACCGGTATAAGCATAATTGTGTGGTGTTTGCAGTGTGCCGGTATACGGTATAAATGACTGCTGTTTGCAGTGAACCGGCATAAGGTAAAAATGTTCGGTGTTTGCAGTGATGCTGTACACGGTAAAACTGTTTTTTGTTTTCAGTGTACCGGTATACGGTATAATTGTGTGCTGTTTGCAGTGTACCGTTATAACTTATAACTGTATGCTGTTTGCAGTGTACCGGTATACGGTATAAATGTGTGCTGTTTGAAGTGTACCGTATGCAGTATAACTGTGTGGTGTTTGCATTGTACTGGTATATAAATTATAACTGTATGCTTTTTGCAGTATACCAGTATACTGTAAAACTATGTGCTGTTTGCAGTGTAACGGTATATCGTATAAATATGTGGTGTTTGCAGTGTAATGGTATAAGGTATCAATATATGCTGTTTGATGTGTACCGGTAAACTGTATATATGTGCGCTCTTTTCAGTGTACCGGTATATGGTATAAGAGTGTGCTGTTTGCAGTGTACCGTTATATGGTATAAATTACTGTTGTTTGCAGTATACCGGTATACAATATAACTGTGTGCTCTTTTGCAGTATACCGGTATACGGTATGACATGTGGTGTTTACTTTGTACCGGTATGCGGTATAACTGTGTGGTGTTTGCAGTGTACCGCTATGCTATATAGCTGTGTGGTGTTGTCAGTGTACCGGTATGCCGTATAAATTTTGCTGTTTGCATTATACCGGTATACGGTATATCTATGTGCTATTTGCAGTGTGCCTGTATATGTTATAAATGTGTGCTGTTTGCAGTTTACCGTTATACGGTATAAATTTGTGCTGTTTGCAGTGTACCGGTTACGGCATAAACGTGTGATGTTTGCAGTATAACATTATAAGGTATAACTTGTGCTGTTTGCAGTATACCGGTATACGGTAAATATACGTTGTGTTTACAGTGTACCGGTATATGGTATAAATGTATGCTGTTGGTAGTGTTTCGGTATACATTATCACTGTGTGCCGTTTGCATTGCACCGGTGTACGGTATAACTTGTGGTGTTTGCAGTGTACCGGTATACGGTATAAATATGTGCTGTTTGCACTGTACCGGTTAACGTACCGGTATTCGTTATAATTTGTGGTGTTTTCAGTGTGACGATATACTATATAAATAACTGCTTCTGCAGTGTACCGGTATAATGTATAAATGTGTGCTGTTTGCAGTGTACTGTTATGCGGTATAACTGTATTGTTTGCATTGTACCGGTATACCTTATAAATGTGTGCTGTTTGCAGTGTGCCTGTATACGGTATAAATGTGTGCTGTTTACATTGTATCGGTATACGGTAAAACCGTGTGCTGTTTGCGGTGTACCGGTATAAGGTATATCTGTGTGCTGTTTGCAGTGGACCGGTTTACGGTATAAATGTTTGCCGTTTGCAGTGTACCGGTATACAGTATAAATATGTGGTGTTTGCAGTGTAACGGTATACGGTATAATAATATGCTCTTTGATGTGTACCGGTATACGGTATAAATGTGTGTTGTTTGCAGTGTACCGGTATACGGTATAAAAGTCTGCTGTTTGCAGTATGCCGGTATAAGGTATGACCGTGTGCTGTTTGCAGTGTACCGGGTATACTGTATAACTGTGTTCTGTTTACATTGTAACGGTATACGGTATAACTGTGTGGTGTTTGCAGTGTACCGGTATGCGATATAACTGTGGTGTATGCAGTGTACCGGTATACCTTATGACTTGTGCTGTTTTCAGTATACCGGTATACGGTATAACTATGTGCTTTTTGCAGTGCACCGGTATACGGTATAATTATGTGCTCTTTGCAAAGTGCCGGTATATGCTATAAATGTGTGCTGTTTTCATTTTGCCGGTATACGATATGAATGTGTACTGTTTTTCAGTGTACCGGTATACGGTACAATTGTGTGGTGTTTACAGTGTGCCGGTATACAGTATAAAAGTGTGTTGTTTGCAGTGTGCCGGTATACGGTATAAACGTGTGCTGTTTGCAGAGTGCAGGTATACGGTATAAATGTGTGCTGTTTTCAGTGCAACGGTATAAGGTATAAATATGTTCTGTTTGCAGTACTACGGTATACGGTATAATTGTTTGCTGTTAGCAGTATAGCGGTACACGGTATTACTTCTGCTGTTTGCAGTGTACCGGTAAACGGTAAAATTGTGTCCTGTTTGCAGTGTACCGGTATACGGTATAATTGTGTGCTGTTTGCAGTGTACCGGTACACAGTATAACTGTGTGACGTTTGCAGTGTACCGGTATACGGTATAACTGTGTGGTGCTTACAGTGAACCGGTTTACGGTATAAATGTGTGCTCTTTGCAGTGTACCGGTATGCGGTATAAAAGTGTCCTGTTTGTAGTGTAACGGAATACGGTATGACTGTGTGCTGTTTGCAGTGTACCGGGATAAGTTATAAATGTTTGCTATTTCCAGTGTACCGGTATACGGTATAATTTTGTTGTTTGCAGTGTACCGGTATACGGTATAACTGTGTCCTTTTTGCAATGTATCGGTTACGGTATAATTGTGTGCTGTTTGCAGTGTCCCGGTATGCAGTATGACTGTGTGCTGTTTACGGGTTACCGGTATGCGGTATAATTGTGCGGTCTTTGCAGTGTTCCGGTATATGGTATAAAAGAGTGCTATTTGCAGTTTGCCGGTATACGATATAAATGTGTGCTGTTTGCAGTGCAACGGTATACGGTATAAATGTGTGCTCTTTGAAGTGTACCGTATAAGTTATAAATGTGCGGTGTGTACAGTACACCGGTATACGGTATAATTGTGTGCTGTTTGCAGTATAGCGGTACACGGTATGACATCTGCTGTTGCAGTGTAGCGGTATAAGTAAAACTGTGTTGTGTTTGCAGTGTACCGGTATACATTATATGTGTGTGCTGTTTGCAGTGTATCGGTATACGGTATAACTCTGTGACATTTACAGTGTACCGGTGTACGGTATAACTGTTTGTTGTTTACAGTGTACCGGTATAGGTATAAATGTGTGCTGTTTGCACTCTACCGGTGTACGTACCGGTAAACGGTATAAATGTGTGGTTTTTGCAGTGTACCGGTGTGAGGTATAAATGAGTACTGTTTGCAGTGTACCAGCATAAGTTATAAATGTGTGGTGTTTGCAGTGTGCCTGTATACGGTTAAAATTTGTGCTGTTTGCATTGTAACTGTATACAGTATAACTGTGTGCTGTTTGCAGTGTGCCGGTATACGGTATAAATTGTACTGTTTGCAGTGTACCTGTATACATTATAATTGTGTTCTGTTTGCAGTGTACCGGTATACGATATAAATGTGTGCTGTTTGTAGTGTAACGGTTTACGGTATAACTGTGTGCTGTTAGAAGTGTACCGGTATATTGTGTACTTGATTGGAGTTTGCAGTGTGCGGGTATACGGTATAAATGTTTGCTGTTTGGGGTGTACCGGCATCAGGTATAAATGTGTGCCGTTTGCAGTGTATCTGTATACGGTATAACTCTGTGATGTTTGCAGTGTACCGGTTACGGAATAACTGTGTGCTCTTTGCGGTATCACACTGTACGGTATAACGGTGTGCTGTTTGCAGTATACCGGTATACGGTACAAATATGTTGTTTTTACAGTGTACCGGTATACGGCATAAGTCTATGCTGTTTTTAGTGTAACGGTATACAGTATAACATTGAGCCGTTTGCAGTGTACCGTTATACGGTATAACTGTGTGTTATTTGCAGTGTACTGGTATACGGTATGAATGTGTGCTGTTTACACTGTACCGGTGAACGTTCCAGTATACGGTATAAATGTGTTGTGTTGCATTGTACCGGTATACGGTATAAATGATTGCTGTTTGCAGTATACCGGCATAAGGTAAAAACGTGTGGTGTTTGCATTGTGCCTTTTTACGGTATAAATGTGTGCTGTTTGCAGTGTACGGGTATGCTGTATAACTGTGTGTTGTTTGCAGTGTACCGGTATACGGTATAACTTTATGCTGTTTTCACTATACCAGTATACGATATAACTGTGTGCTGTTTGCAGTGTAAAGGTATACAGTATACATGTGAGGTGTTTGCTGTGTAACGGTATACGGTATAAATATATGCTTTTTTATGTGTACCTGTATACGGTATAAATGTGTGGTTTTTTCAGTGTACCCGTATGCAGTATAACTGTGAGCTGTTTGTAGTATACAGGTATACGGTATGACCGTGTGCTTTTTGAAGTGTACCGGAAAACGGTATAACTGTATGCTGTTCGCAGTGTACCGGTATACGGTATAACTGTGTGGTTATTGTGGTGTACCGGTATATGGTATAAATGTGTGGTGTTTTCAGTGTACCGGTATACGGTATAACTTGTGCTGTTTGCAGTATACCGGTACACGGTATAACTGGGTGCTGTTTACAGTATACCAGTATACGGTATAACTGTGTGCTGATTGCAGTGTACCGGTATAGGGTATAAATGTGTGGTGCTTGCAGTGTACCAGTATACGGTATAAACATGTGCTGTTTGCAGTATACAGGTATACGGAATACGTGTGTATTTTTTCAGTGTGCCCGTATACGTTATAATTGTGTGCTGTTTGCAGTGTGCCGGTAAAAGTTATAATTGTCTGCTCTTTGCAGTATACTTTATAACTGTGTTCTCTTCACAGTGTACCGGTATGCATGCATTACTGCGTGCTGTTTGCAGTGTACCGGTATACGTTATATCTGTGTGGTTTTTGCAGTGTACCGGGATACGTTTTAAATGTGTGGTGATTGCAGCGCTCCGGTATACGTTATAACTGTGTTCTTTTTGCAGGATACCTGTATAAATTATAACTGTGTGCTGTTTGTTGTTTACCGGTATAGCTTATAAATATGTTCTGTTTGCAATGTACCGGTATACGGTGTAAGTGTGTGCTGTTTGCAGTGTAACAGTATAGTGTATAACTTGTGCTGTTTGCAGTTTACCGGTATACGGTATCACTGTGTGTTGTTTGCAGTGTAACCGTATACGGTATAACTTGTGGTGTTTGCAATGTACCGGTATACTGTATAAATGTGTGCTGTATGCAGTGTACCGGTATACGGTATAACAGTGTTCTTTGTGCAGTGTACCTGTATACGGTATAAATGTCTGCTGTTTGCAGTATAGCGGTATACGGTATAACTGTGTGCTGTTTGCAGTATACCGGAATACGGTATGACCGTGTGCTGTTTGCAGTGTACCTGTATCCTGATTAAGAGTGCTGTTTGCAATGTACCGATACACGGTATAACTGTGTGGTATTTGCAGTGTACCGGTATACGGTATAACTTGTGCTGTTTGTAGTATACCGGAGTACGGTATAACTGTGTTCTGTTTGCAGTGTACCGGTATACGTTCTAACCGTGTGCTGTTTGCAGATTTCATGTATACGGTATGAATGAGTGGTGTTTGCAGTGTACCGGTTTAGGTATAACTGTGTGCTGTTTGCTGTGTTCTGGTATAACGTATAAAGTGTGCCCTTTGTAGTGTGCCGGTATACGGTATATCCGGGTGGTGTTTGCAGTTTACCGATATAAGGTATATGTGTGTGCTGTTTGCAGAGTACAGGTATACGGAATACCTTGTTCTTTGTGCAGTGTACCGGTTTACGGTATAACTGTGATGTGTTTGCTGTGTACCGGTATACGTTATAGTTGTGTTCTGTTTGTATTATAACGGTATACGATATATCTCTGCTGTTTGCAGTGTACCGATTTACGTTATAAATGTGTACCGTTTGCACTTTACCGGTATACGGAATAAATGTGTCATGTTAGCAGTTTACCGGTATACAGTATAACTATGTGCTCTTTTGCAGTTTACCAGTATACCGTACAACACTGCGGTGTTTGAAGTGTACCGGTATAAGTTATAAGTGTGTGCTTTTTGCAGTGTACCGTTATACGGTATAGCTTGTGCTGTCTGCAGCGTACCGGTATAGGTATAACTGTGTGTTTTTTGCAGTGTATCGGTACGCGGTATGAATGTTTGGTGTTTGCAGTGTACCGGTATAGGGTATAACTGTGTGGTGCTTGCAGTGAACCGGTATAAGGCATAAATGTGTGCATTTTGCAATGTACCGTTATACGGTATAAGTGTGTGGTGTTGCAGTATGCCTGTATATGGTATAAATTTGTGCTGTTTGCAGTGTACCGGTATACGATATAACTGTGCGCTGTTTGCAGTTTCCTGGTATGCGGTATAAATGTGTGCTGTTTGCAGTAAACCGGTATACGTTATGACCGTGTGCTCTTTGCAGTGTACCAGTACACGTTATATCTGCGTACTGTATGCAGTGTAACGGTATAAGTTATAACTGTTTGCTGTTTGCAGTTTACCGGTATACGGTATAAATGTGTGGCGTTTGCAGTGTACCGGTATAGGTATAACTGTGTGCTGTTTGCAGAGTACATGTATACGGTATAACTGTATGGTATTTGCAGTTTACCGGTATACGGTGTAAATGTGTGCTGTTTGCAGTGTACCTGTATAGGGTATAACTCTGTGCTGTTTGCAGTGTACCGGTTTACGGTAGAATTGTTTTTGTTTGCAGTGTAACGTTATATAGTATAACTGTGTGGTGTTTGCAGTGTACCCTTATACGGTATAACTGTGTGCTCTTGACAGTGTGCCGGTATACGGTATAACTGTGTTGTGTTTGCAGTGTACCGGTATACGGTATAAATGTCTGCTGTTTGCTGCGTACCGGTATACGGTATAACTGTGTGCTATTTGCAGTGTAACGGTATGCGGTATAAGTGTGTCCAGTTTGCAGTGTACCGGTATACGGTATAAATGTGTGCTGTTTGCAGTGTACCAGTATACGGTATAATTGTTGCTCTTTGTAGTATACCGGTATACTGTACAAATATTTTGTTTACAGTGTACCGGTATAAGGTATAAATATATGCTGATTTAGTGTACCAGTATACTGTATACCTGTGTGCCTTTTGCATTGTACCGATATAGGTACAAATGCGTGCTGTTTGCACTGTACCGTTGTACGTACCGGTATACGTTATAAATGTGTGGTGTTTGCCGTGTACCGGTATACGATTGAAACGTGTTCTGTTTACAGTGTACTGGTATAATGTATAACTGTGTGCTGTTTGCAGCGTACCGGTAAACGGTATAAATGTGTGCTGTTTGCAGTTTACTGGTATAATTTTTAACTGTGTGCTGCTTGCAGTATACCGTTATACGGTATAAAAGTGTGCTGTTTCCAGTATACCGGTATACAGTATAACAGTGTGCTGTTTACACTATACCTGTATACGGTATAAAGGTGTGCTCTTTGCAGTTTACCGGCATACGTTATAAATGTATGGTCTATTCAGTGTGACGGTATACGACATAAATATGTGCTGTTTGCAGTGTACCGGTATGCGGTATAACTGTGTGCTGTTTGCAGTGTTTCGGTACACGGTATAACTATTTGCTGTTTGCAGTATACCGGTATGAGGTATAAATGTGTGCAGTTTGCAGTATACCGGTAGGCGGTATAAATGTGTGCTCTTTGAAGTGTACCGGTATATGGTATAATATTTTGGTGTTTGCAGTGTGCCGGTACAACGTATAAATATGTGCTCTTTGCAGTGAACCATATATTCGGTATAAATGTATGCTGTTTGCAGTGTACCGGTATACGGTATAACTGTACGCTGTTATAGTGTACCGGTATGCAGTATAGCTGTGCTGTTTGCAGTGACCCGTTATACGATATAAGTGTCTCCTGTTTGCACTATACCGGTATATTTTATAACTGTGTGCTGTTTGCAGTATACCGGTATACGGTATGACTGTGTGCTGTTTTCAGTGTACCGGTTTACGGTATAAATATGTGCCGTTTCAGTGTACCGGTATCGGATATCTGTGTGGTGTTTGCAGTGTACCGGTATAAAGTATAAATGTGTGGTGTTTGCAGTTTACCGGTATAAGGTATAACTGTGTGCTGTTTGCAGTATAACGGTATACGGTATAACTGTGTGCTGTTTGCAGTGTCCCGGTATACGGTATAGCTGTGAGCTGTTTGCCGTGTACCGGTATACGGTATAAATGTGTGGTGTTTGCCTGTAAATGTATAAAGTATAAAAGTATGCTGTTTGAAGTTTACCGGTATGCAGTATATCTGTGTGCTCTTTGCATTGTACCGGTATACGGTATAAATGTGTGCTGTTTGCAGTGTACCAGTATACGGTATAAATATGTATTGTTGCAGTGTGCCGGTATATGGTATAAATGTGTGCTCTTTACAGTATACCGGTATACGGTATAACTTTGTGCTCTTTGCAGTATATCGGTATACGGTATGATCGTGTGCTCTTTGCAGTGTACCGGTATACGATATATCTGCGTGCTGTTTGCAGTGTACCGGTGTACGATATAACTGTATGGTGTTTGCAGTGTACCGGTATTGGTAATAATTGTGTGGTGATTAAAGTGTACCGCTATACGTTACAAATGTGTGTAGTTTACAGTATACCGGTATACGGTATAAATGTGTGCTTTTTGCAGTAACCTGTATACATTATAACTGCGTGGTGTTTGCAGTTTAACGGTATACGGTATAAATGTGTGGTGTTTGCATTGTACCGGTATTCGGTATAACTGTGTGCTGTATGCTGTGTACCGGTATAGGGAAAAAATGTGTGCTGTTTCCAGTTTAGTGTATACGGTATAACTGTGTGGTGTTTGCAGTGTACCTGTGTACGGTGTAAGTGTGTGCTGTTCGCAGTGTACCGGTATTCGGTATAACTGAGTGCTGTATGCTGTGTTCCGGTATAGGGAATAACTGTGTGCTGTTTCCAGTGGTGGGTATACGGTATAACTGTGTGCTGTTTGCTGTGTACCTGTATTGGGTATAACTGTGTGCTGTTTGCAGTGTACCGGTATACTGTATAACAGTGTGTTTTTTGCAGTGTACCGGTATACGGTATAACTGTGTGTTGTTTGCAGTTTAACGTTATACGGTATAACTGTGTGCTGTTTACAATGGTCCGGTATACGGTATAATTGTGTGGTGTTTGCAGTGTACCGGTAATCGGTATAATTGTGTGCTGTAGGCTGTGTACCGGTATAGGGAAAAACTGTGTGCTGTTTCCAGTGTAGGGTATACGGTATAACTGTGTGGTGTTTGCAGTGTACCTGTGTACGGTGTAAGTGTGTGTTGTTTGCAGTTTACCTTTATTCGGTATAAATGGGTGCTGTATGCTGTGTACCGGAATAGGGAAAAACGGTGTGCTGTTTCCAGTGGTGGGTATACGGTATAACTGAGTGGTGTTTGCAGTGTACCTGTGTACGGTGTAAGTGTGTGCTGTTTGCAGTGTACCGTTATTCGGTTTAAATGTGTGCTGTATGCAGTGTACCGGTATAGGGATAACTGTGTGCTGTTTTGAGTGGTGGGTATACGGTATAACTTTGTGCTGTTTGCAGTGTACCTCTATTGGGTATAACTGTGTGCTGTTTGCAGTGTACCGGTATACAGTATATCTGTGTGTTTTTTGCAGTGTACCGGTATACGGTATAACTGTGTGGTGCTTTGCAGTTTAACGTTATACGGTATAACTGTGTGCTGTTTACAGTGGTCCGATATACGGTATAATTGTGTGGTCTTTACAGTGTACCGGTTTACGGTATAACTGTGTGGTGTTCGCAGTGTAACGGTATGCGGTACAACTGCGTGCTGTTTGCAGTGTACCGGTATACGGTACAAATATGTTGTGTTTACAGAGTACCGATATACGGTATTAATGTATGCTGCTTATAGTGTACCGATATAGAATATAACTAAGTGCGATTCCAGTGTACCGGTATACGTTATAACTCTTTGGTGTGTGCAGTGTACCGGTATACGTTATAAATGTGTTCTGTTTGCACTGTACCTTTGTACGTACCGGTATACCTTATAAATATGTGCTGTTTCCATTGTACCGGTATACGGTATAAATGAGTTCTGTTTAGAGTGTACCTGCATAAGGTATATATGTGTGCTGTTTGCAGTGTGCCTGTATACGGTATAAGTGTGTTCTGTTTGCAGTGTACAGGTATAAAGTATAAATGTTTTCTGTTTGCAGTGTATCCGTATACGGTATAAATGTGTCCTGTTTGCAGTATACCGGTAGACGGTATAACTGTGTGCTGTTTGCAGTATAACCGTATACGGTATGACTGTGTCCTATTTGCAGTTTACCGGCATACGGTATAACTGTTTGGTCTTTTCAGTTTAGCGGTATACGTTATAAATATGTGGTGGTTGCAGTGTACCGGTATACAGTATAACTGTTTTCTTTTTGCAGTGTACCGGTATTCGGTATAACTTGTGCTGTTTGCAGTATACCGGTATGATGTATAACTGTGTGCTGTTTGCAGTATACCGGTATGCGGTATTACTGTGTGCTCTTTGCAGTGTACCGGTATATGGTATGTGTTTGATGTTTGCTGTGTGCCGGTATACGTTATAAATATGTGCTGTTTGCAGTGTACCGGTATACGGTGTAAATATATGCTCTTTGCAGTGTACCGGTATGCGATATAACTTTATGCTGTTTGAAGTTTACCGGTATGCAGTATAACTGTGTGCTGTTTGCAGTGTACCGGTATACTGTATAAATGTCTGCTGTTTGCAGTAACCGGTATACGTTATAACTGTTTGCTGTTACCAGTATACTGGTATACGTTATGACCGTGTGCTCTTTGCATTTTACCGGTATACGGTATAACTGTGTGTCGTTTTCAGTGTACCGGTATACGGTATAAATGTGGGCTGATTGCAGTGTACCGGTATACGGTATAAATGTCTGCTGTTTGCAGTATACCGGTATACGGTATAACTGTGTGCTGTTTGCAATGTGCCGGTATACGGTATAATTGTGTGCTGATTGCAGTGTACCTGTATACGGTATAAATGTCTCCTGTTTGCAGTATTCCGGTATACGTTATAAATGTCTGCTGTTTGCAGTATCCCGGTATACGGTATAACTGTGCTGTTTGCAGTATACCGGTATACGGTATGACCGTGTGCTGTTTGCAGTTTACCGGTATACGCTATAACTGTATGCCGTTTGCAGTGTACCGGTATTCGGTATAACTGTGTGCTGTTTGCAGTGTACCGGTATAAGGTATAACTGTGTGCTGTTTGCAGTATTCCATTATACGGTATAACTGTGTGCTTTTAGCAATGTGCCGGTATACGGTATAATTGTGTGCTGATTGCAGTGTACCGGTATACGGTATAAATGTGTGCTGTTTGCACTGTACCTTTGTACGTACCGGTATACGTTATAAATGTGTTCTGTTTGCAGTGTACCGGTATACGGTATAACTGTGTGCTGTTTGCAGTGTACCGGTGTACGGTATAACTGTGTGCTGTTTGCAGTTTACCTGTATACGGTATAACTGTGTGCTGTTTGCAGTTTACCGGTATAAGATTTAACTGTGTGCTGTTTGCAGTTTACCGGTGTATGGTATAACTGTGTGCTGTTTGCAGTGTACCGGTATACGGTATAACTGTGTGCTGTTTGCAGTATACACGTATACGGTATGACGGTCGCCGGTACCGTCGGTAAACACAAGCTACATTCCTGTCATATTTTCATACAAATATTACTATAACACAATCATACGTACCGTCAGCAAACACACCTGCAGACCTCTCATGCAGCCATATAAATACCACCATAACACAGTCACACGTACCGACAGTAAACACACAGCTACAGTCCTGTAACGTTATCTTATAAATATTAACTTAACGGTCACACTTACCGTCAATAAACACAGAGATACATTCGTATCTTATTGACATATAAATAGTACTTTAATAGTGTCACACGTACCGTCAGTAAACACACAGCTATATTCCTCTCATGCCACCTTATTAATACTTCCTTAACACAGTCACATGTACCGTCAGTAAACACACAGCTATATTCCTCTCATGCCACCTTCGTAATACTTCCTTAACACAGTCACAAGTATC
>Ga0131853_10003946_pt1 | contig 26618 bp, 19 predicted proteins | sample TergutLab28metaG_FD_92764 | JGI IMG/M metagenome (GOLD analysis project Ga0131853, IMG submission 92764) | Labiotermes labralis P1 segment gut microbial communities from Petit-Saut dam, French Guiana - Lab288 P1 (version 2) (version 2) | ecosystem: Host-associated > Arthropoda: Insects >... | reverse complement strand
TATATATGTATGTATTATGTGTGTGTATGTATGCATGTGAGTATATATATATATATATATATATATGTGTGTGTGTGTGTGTGTGTGTGTGTATGTATGTATGTATGTGTGTGTGTGTATGTATGTATGTGTGTGTGTGTGTGTGTGTAGGTGTATGTATGCATGTATGTATGAAATGGGCATTTACTGAAGTCCTTTATTTTTATCTGTCCATTATTTGAATTATGTTCCTTTTCCACTAGCAATGTGAGTTTTAATGAATCACCATTTTCTTTCTTCATCCAAAAACATGTGGTCATTTCTAGAATGACAATATGTATATTTTAATTGAAAATAATTAAAAATGTCTAAGCATTTATAAAATGTGGACACAGCATAAAGAACACGGCACAGGTCTTATTGCGGATTAAGGGACTTCAAGCAGAAACCACACAAATATCTTGTGTACCCACTGACAAACTGCACGACCTGATTCACATAGTGAAAATGATTGCAGTTCAGCATTTTATGTTAACAGATAAAATTAACTTGAACATATAACCTTTTAATCTGATTTAGTTGCTGGGTTCCTATCATATTTTACCCTCTAGACACGAAGAGTAACCTGAGTGATACACAATTCAGTTCACAGCATGCAGTAAACACGCTCCAACCTGGTTATAAACACCTATCAGTTAATGCTGTAAAGGGAAATATCATTGTTTGTTCTGAGATCCATACAAAATGCATAACCACACTGTGTTGACAGAATGTAGAACACAAAGTAACTACCAAGCTTTAAATGGTTTATGATGCTTCCTCATACTTTAGCTGAACTTCTACACTCCTCACTGTAACAATGCACCACACCACAGTATTTTATAAGTAAATGAGTTTTGGTCCAAATTTTACATCATGCATCTTCTTCTGACGCAGCTCCACATAATTTTTTCTTACATTCTGAAAGATTGGAGATGAAGACATCACAGTCCTTCAAAACATCAGGAACTACTCCCTCAGATATCTCAAATGATTTAAATCTTTAAGAATGGCTCCGACTCCATTTAAGACATTACACAAATAAAATACAGCAAACAAACTTACGAGGGCCTTCAAGACTGTTTTCCATCATGACTATATCATTTATGTAACTCTGTAGATTCAGAGTGGCATTCAGTTTGAAGGAATGTAATATATTTTATTTGTCTGTTTTATATGTTTCGATCACGCTGTATACATTCGTGATGCAGAAAATATTCAGAGCTTGCAAAAATCTGTATGCAGTACATCAATATGGAACACAGTGCTGTCAACATGGTACAGTATCATAACAGTACAGAACATACTGCTGAAAATACAGTCTCTCAGGCAGGATGAAATCAGTTGCCGGAGTTAAAACTGCTTTCCTTAAAATCCATGCACATAATGGAAGGAAGAGCTTTCATGCATAACTAACAGGATATATGGATTATATTTATAATACACAATCACATAATCCTAATCAAGCACTATGATGAGAAACACCAACAAAAGTTGTACAAATGTAAAATTCTGAAACATCCACTTAACTCTTCCAATCTGTTCTTATAAACAGAATGCTATGTACAAGACTGATCATTCTAGGATATTTAATGCTTAATCATACAACACAAATCTGGGCTTTAAAACTTAATCTACTGCTGGTAGAGAAATTTAAAATTAATTAAACCCTACACAAATATTGGATTCACCTGAAAGTACTTGCCCAAAACCTTTGATTCCAAAACTCAACTGCTAATATTTTATGACAATATTACCAGCTGCACAGTACTCTAATGTTACTCTTACATATGCTACAGTTCTAGAGTCAATCCATGAAAAATGTAATATGTTAGAATGTGATGGCACCTAAGTGGAGAACACTATCATGTATTCATGCTTCATAAAGACTATGTATCTTCAACTGTAACCTTACTGACAATACAACAAACTTACACTGAATGCTGGCTGTAATAATATCCACACTGGAAGAACTATGAGGGCCTAGAGGTAACCAGTAGGGTAACACATTGTGCTTAGCAGACTCAGGTAAGGGAAGCAACAATCTGAAATAAAAATGTCTAATATTCCATATGTAACGTTTATAACACGTACTGGCTAACACAAAAGTTAACCTCACATTTCGGAGAAGCGCACAGTTCTCAAAATTTATTTGCACAGGCATTTGCAAAATTTAATTATTCTGGCAGAAAAATGAGTTGACACTTACCAGTTCAAAAAGCCTCATCGCTTAAAACTGAAACCACGGAACATAATGAAATCAAAAGGCACTATCGTCAGTCTTTCGACACGAATTAATGCATCAGAATCTGGTTAAGTGCAAATAAATGATCAACAAATAAACGTCAACTAAAAACACACCCTACGTATTTGACAACCGGCTGCTCTGTATGGGCACTGCCTATTGACAAAAATATTGACAAAATTTGACACTTTTCGAAAATGAGGTCTACCAATTTCTGGTCAATACTAAGTTAAAAGATATGCGAAAATTAATTACCTTTCGCATATTCTACATCATATGTAAGTCTAAAAGGCGCTTTGACTTTGGCATCACAATTTCACCTATTTTTTAAAAGAGTAATGTATAGTGGGCGTGGAATTGCAGCTTTTCACAACATCGTTCTCCCCGCACCATCTTACGATCATTGGCACCGACTGCACGCATTGAATGCCAGCAACTCACAACAGATGGCAGGATGTATTGCCATGCTTTTGTTTTTCTGGTGTCAGGGTACCCAACACATAGCGTTAGGTAAAACCATAGTTTATCTAAGAACGCTAAATAATGTACAATACAGTCTCATTCGTTTATAGCCACGATGAATATGCCAGTTTTATCGAATATGCAGCCGACACACACTGGGGCATCCCCTGACAAAGATTCAAGAAAAATGTTATGGAGGCTGGCGATTTCGAGGCCGGTTTCTGTAGCACATTCAGTACGGTTACTTTATTATTAATTTATTTTTAAGTGAAACAACCCAGTTGTGTGAGTCAATCTATATACTTATTGGTATATTCAATGAATATGCAGTACGGTTACGGTTCAGATGCATGCCTGTATGAGACTTGGTATGAGCGCTGGCAGCTATTTAATCTGTTCTGTAGTTGCTGCATCCCGCTGAATTTATGAAGAAATTCGGAGCAGATTGAACGCAGAGAATGCCTACTACAGTTTGGTCACATAAAGTTTACTGCATGCTGCAATGCTAAAGCGTCTGAGTCATTACTAAAATTAATAATGAACACGAAAATCAGAAACTCCATAATCCGGTGTGTTGCAGTGAGTTAATATACTGTCAGCTATTTAGCAGCGACATGTGACGGCTCCTGCACAACTTTGATCCCAGTAACGTCATCAGCACCCAAAAAAGGTACACATTTTCAGTGCAAATTATAACCAAATAGTACAACATCCATAAAAATTAGGAGTTACTTAAAAACCCGAAATTTTCCCACCGAATCCGGCCATCACCAGGAGCCTGTCCCACGAACACACACAGCCACAAACGTTAACATTTTATTTCAAATGTTTAAAACAAGAACAATAAATGTATCTGCATTCGACTTCAAATATCTTAATTTCAAACTACCGAAACCGTCATCGTGAATTCGGGGTTTATCATTCATGACTATGCCATTGTTACAAACGGTGGTTAAGTTCTTATACGCAATAATAAAGTTGCCCCCTTGTCCACGTAAAGTTACAGCTACAAACATCTGAAAGAGTGAGACTTGCAGGAAATATGAAATAAAAACGAATGACAATTGTTTTGCGAGTGAGTCCAGTTATCCAAACGAGTAGGGGCCTCATGGAAAGGACACGGGGGTCCTGCTAGAGATTGATTATGGTTTCATGGCAGTCGATCTTCTTGTGCGATCGGTGCAGATCTTAGCTTCGAGCCCTTCGTGGGCTCATGACCAGATGCTAGTGTGCAGCAGCGTAGACACTTCAGACTCTTCCCTTGGAGGCCTTCTCTCGCATCAGATGGGCAGTCGTCAGCCCTTCATGTCTTTATGACTAGGCCGTAGACACTTTTCAATGATGGCCGTGAAACGATTGTTTGCATTGCTGCTGTCTTCAGCCCTGCCATGATTTGATGCTTGGTGATGACGATGGCGTTCAAATTTCCTTCCATGTTGAGTTGGCTGAACTTTGGCTGCGGTTCTGCGACTACCTGGTCATAAATGCTGTGCTGCATTGGGTGTTGGGCCCTGCTGCTGCTGCTGTTGCCACGGCTGGGGTCCTTCCTGACATAACTACCTGGGCACCCACCTGCGGCTGGTGTGCGCGTGTGAAGTTACTCGTTGATCAGTGCTTCGTACACTGTTGCTGCCAAGTGCATCGCAATGCATCCTGCAACATTACTGGGAAGGTTAGCCACAGCGCAGTTGCAGCAGTCCGATTTGCTGGACTGGTTGGGATCTGCCAAGAATACCCGACGTCGTTGGCTATCCCCCACACGAGGGGCATTAGGAAGCGGCTTGCAGTGGACCCGGATATGCTGAGACGCTTGCAGATAAAGCTGGGCGCTGTACAATTATGGATCGTATAAGCGTCCAATCAATATAAATGGTGCCAAGGGAGTAGAGTGCCTTCGAACCAGGGTCACTAGAAACAGAAGTAATTTACTGCAGTCAGAGGCCCCTCAGGTGAAGGGCAATTGGCCAACAAATGCTTGACCCTCAAGGGCTCTGGTGGTACCTTTGGCTGGTGAGTTGGTAGGAAGGGGCGGAAAACCCAGTCTCGGTTGTCTGATTTTGCGTAAATGGAAAACCGTGTAAATTTTGCGATGTTAGGCTGGAGAGTATAGCTTTGCGATCAGTCTTGATCTCAGTAACATGCGGACTCCAACTCCTTGTGGTCTGCAGTGAAAACGAGTGTGTTAGAGGCGTTCTAAACTCGTGGAAGGAGAGGTGATTTACCATTGAATTGGGAATTTGGGGGGGGGGGGGGGTTTATCTATGTACCAATCTACACGGCGTCATATTGTCATGAATATGACCGAATTCATGTAAGTCCACTCACTGTACATATATGACGCATATCACCTTATGTGTTTCCGGGACCACGTTGGACAAACAGCCTTAGTGTAAAAACAAATTAGGTTATAGGTGCCAAAAAGTATAATGGCGACGTCTGGTGAACAACGTGATCCATGTGATAGGAAACCTCAATTTGGAAATCGATTTCTTAAAGATGATGACAACGTATTCCAACATAATGCCTGGTAGGATAGTGTAGCGAAGGAGTATGTATTTTTATAAACTAATAAGGTGTACGGACAGATTTTCATCGTGGACTACATGCCACATAAATGCGAAGTGTCATACAAGATTTAGAAAGAAACCTCAGCATGGTTCAAGATATCTGACAAATTCCGAAAGGATGTTTGAGTTCAATGCGTGGTATGTTGGGTAACCGTGAAATTCTGAATTTGGAATTATAAGGTTGCACGTTAAGGAAAACCATATTCTCCAAACAAACCTAACCCAAAACCCGTGACGGTTTGAAGTATAGGTTATGGTACGGTTTTGCCAGCGTATATAATATGATGCTATCGATGAGCCAGGATGTGTGAAGGTACGAAACAGGAAGTTAGGGTCGTATGTATTTAGAAGAAAGGGTCGCTACTCCGGGAATATTTACGCTTGAGTTAGAGAGGCGTTGAGTGTCACAAGCTTGTGTATATGAATACAGTTTCTTTTCATTCAATCCATTTTTTGTGCGTTATTTGCCATGTATTAGCCTTTGCTGTATCCCTTTCCTTTCCTCTTCCTGGCATTCATCATTCTGTATCATTTTCTTTACCATTTTTTCCCCACATTTCACCACACTGCAAGCAGTTGTTTCACAAATAGTTGTTCTGTACAGTAAAGAGTGACATTCATTAATTTACCTTAGATTCACAGTGAACAGTCCTCATGGCGTGTAATGTTTAAATCTTATTGCACAGGAGGTCACTGATATGACATTCATCAAAAAGATATATGATAAGAGAGATGTAGTGTTGCTCTTTTGCTCTGCAAAAATGGTGAATATAGTAACAAACTGAAATAACTGATAATGACTTTTATCCCAATTCCACATCATAAACTGTTGGATCTTCCATTCTTACACAGAAAATGCATATGATGAATAACAGACAGATACAGATGACTTGAATTTCTTGTGTTAAATATCATGTACATATGTAAAGAGTAATCTAAAAAAAAAAACCTGCTGTTACTGTAACAAAAATATGCTGACCAACAAATTAGAATTCTTTTGCAACATAATGCACAGTAAATTATTACAAACACAATTGTGGTTGATTGTTCTTAGTTATCCATTGAAAGTTCTGTTTTTTGAGTTTAGGAGTGCTCATACCACATCCCTACCCGTTTAATACCTTTCTTGCAAAGTGGGCATTTATACTTTCTTGTGATACCCCCTTTTTTTTGCAGTTAACATGTAATTGAAGGAGTTTTCTACTGCCAAATTTGAAACAGGTTTGATAGTCTGTTCTTCTCCATCCCCCACATGAGCTGTGATTGTTACTGTATTACACCATTATAAATTCTTGATGTTAGAAGCAGGATACACAAAATACAGAAATAGAATCCAGGTAAATGAGGCCTCAAATTAATTCAAGAAAAAGAAAACTGAAGACATTAACATATATAGTTCATAACAAGCAGCAGATAGTGTTAGAGCTGTAGGGAGGGAGGGTATAACTGGAAATTAATGTGCTTGAGAGTGGTTTCCCAGTTAACTCCTTTACTTTGGCCACAGAAAGGGGTACAGGGATTGACCTTTGCATCTTCTTCATTCTGCACATCTTCCTTCAGCATACTTCTGTATACTGCCCTCAAGTCACTGGGTCATTCTGTGCATATGGAGGTTGGGAGTGATGACCTTTTCTTGTAGCAGGTTCTTTAGTTTTATTCACATAGGTCAGTGTGCTGGAAGAGAATACTGTAATAGTCATGGAGAAGGAAGCGTCAGGTGTTGTCATTCCTAACATCTGTTGTTTTATACATTATTGTGCCAAATGTAGTGAGCAGTGCAGACTTTGTTGTCAGCATGTTTGAAGGTGCTGCATCCTGTTATACGTATTTAGCCTGGTGTAGGGTATTTAGCCGATTTATTCATTGCAAACTGTGTGCTGCTGTTGTAAATTCTGAATGTGTCCTGACCTTTTTTTTTTTAACTTATTTAGGGACAATGTTGAATGGGATGCAAGCCAGAAAGAACTGGCCAAACACAAGGTGATGGAAAACTCTTCAGTTCTTGCCAGTCAGGATGACCAGGAGAAATATGAAGTGAGAGCAAATAAATATTGGGATTCCTTCTATAGTATCCATCAAAACAGGTTCTTTAAAGACAGGCATTGGCTGTTCACTGAGTTTCCAGAATTGGCCCCAGACAGCAAATGTGTTAACATTCAAAAGGAACAAGAGCCTGTACAGTGTGAAAACTCACTGAATTCCATTGCTGTTGGATCTGATGTTGCTAAGGAGGTGGAAAACAATAAAGTGCATGTTTGTGAAAATACAAAAGATGAAGTTAAGAAGCTCTCAGAACATTTTGAAAATATACTGACAACAGACAATGAAAAGAAAGGAGCTACAACTATCCTTGAAATAGGTTGTGGAGTTGGCAATACTGTTTTTCCAATACTTCAGTACAATGCAAACCCAGACTTGTTTGTGTTCTGTTGTGATTTCTCATCCACAGCCATACAGATACTTCAGGACAACTCTGAGTATGATCGAAAAAGGTAGAGTTCTTGTGCCCTTTTTTTATACTTTGAAATAAGGTAAGGGGTGATGCAAAAACAGTACATTCGGAAAATGTATCAGTATTAGCACTGAAGTGAGAAGAGTGTGCTGCAACACTGTTCACAATGCAATGTAAAGTATATATTTGGCCTACTGAACCCTTAGCTTGTGGATTTGTTGCCTGTGGAGACAATTGAAGTGACAGAAATTCTTACCCTTTTTCCAGTCAAAATCAAGACAGAAAGCCAAAGCAGTTTCGAAAACTTAATGAGCTATTTATGGAGGCATATATTACATTACTAATTAATTCTGTAAAAATGCACAAAAATAGCTGCACCCCAACCTAGTTTTTGAATTGTATTTTTGTTATATATTTGTACCATTATTATCAGTAAGTTTTTATTTCATATAATGTATAGACAATTACACAGGTAAAATTATGCATGTAATTATACTTGTTTCTTATTCTTTTTGTGTAACAAATTTCATGTTTTCTGCATTCAGACCAAATATTGCGAAGTTGTCAGCATCATATAAAAGGTTGAGCAGGCCTGATGTAGACATAGGCCTTCTTACATTCCCGTCACCTTCAAGCAGTACTTCTGATTAGTAAGTTAGTCTTTCTGGATGTGGTGAAAAATAGAATCAATCAATAGTCCCATCATTCCACTGCGGAACATAGGGCATCCACAAGATTCCTCCACCGCACTCTGTTCTTGGCGACACACTTAATCTCTGCCCAGGTCTTTTTTGCACTAAATGCTCTTGGGCCTTTCGTACACGAGCATCATGCCATTCATCATCATAGAAAGAGCCGTATGGTCTATTCTTGCTTCCATTTCTTTAATCCATTGATTTAAGACTCACGGGATTAGCCTATGGCGCCCGAGTTCGGTGTTGGAAAACCAACTATAGCTGCTGAACCAGCCTTGGAAAAATTCCGGTAGGTAGGTAATGGCATTTCCTCCATTACTCATGTTAGGGTTATACCGCCCTGACTCAGTGGAAAAATAGAAAGGTTACTGAATATTACTGCTACTGTTTACTAGGAGAGGCAAATGGAATGTACTGCTTCTACCTCTTGAGAATGGAGGCAAGAAGTTCTTCTGAAATGTGTATGCCTTTCTACTGGAAGACATGACATCATGTGTGAAGACACAGCAGTATTCATATTCACTGCTGTGATGACTGCAAATTTTGCATATCAGTATTATTGCCTCTGGTGGGAACTGAACCCTCAGATCAGTGTGTGGTTCAAAATAACTTTACTGCATGACTGTACCTGAGTAATGTATACAATACTTCATGTCTGAACCTGATTAAAATATACAGTACTGCATTTTTGAACCTGAATAGAGTATACAGTATTTCATTACTGAACCTGATTATTTTTGAAACAGCAGTTAGTCGTGCATTTACTGCAGTGTAAGTTCTCATGATTCCAGTTAAGTGTGGTAAAATATTTACTGCCCTTCACCAGCTTCCATGCTGTGAAAGGAGAAACACTGGAAGAAAAAGGAAATGTGCTGTTACCTGATACTGATATGGAATGGTAGGTTTATAAACTAAGATCTTGATCTTGGTGAGTGAGTTGGAAGTGATAGAGTGCATTCGTATTTATCTTGTCTTCATATTGTGGCATGCTTTATGTAAATTAAATGACTGTTAATTGATCTTCATTTGTTTCAGGTGCCAAGCATTTGTGTGTGATATAACAGCTGAAGACTGGCAGCCTCCATTCCTGCCAGATAGTTTGGATATTGCTATAATGATATTTGTTCTTTCAGCAATTCATCCAGATAGGTAGCTGTCTCAGTGTTTAGATTCCTGCTACAAATAGAGTCAAAATTTGTAAGGACACAGATGTACTGTCTTTTGTATGGCAGTAGAAAAACATAGGAGCAATTTTAGTATCAGACAAATTTGTTGGATTGTTTGGTACAAGAACAAGCTGCATGTGGCCAGTTATTTGGGAAAACACCTGGCTGCTGTGGATATTTAGTGCATGTTCAAGCAAGAAACTGTTAAATGCTTTTTGTCTTCCCCTCCAAAATTACATTGTGTGAATGTGACTACTTACTGCAACAAGTCCTTCAGTTATCTTCATTCAGTTATTCTGTGTTCATTCAGAAGAAGTATGAAGTATGATTGTTGGTCTATTTATCTGATTCATTCTTTATTTTGTGTATTAAGCAGTATGTTCATTAATTTGGATGTTTTATTCCATTCTTGTTTGTATGTAATAAAATGTTTTGTTTTAAAGTAAAATTAGAAACAGCGTAACTTTAATACTGAAATTGAGGAGACCTATTTTCTGTTTTGGTTTTTCCTTTTGTGGGAGTATTGTATAGACCAGTGTGTGTATGCACTTTCCCACTTGTACAAAAGTACATGTATATGGTCCCAAAGAGCTGTTCTTCTTGAGAAGGTCTCGAGAAAGTTCACACTGCTCCTATCATGTATTAGGGCCCATCCAGGCCATTGCGTATCACCTTACTTCTGCTGCACTAGCTGTATGGTCCATGTGAGACTTTGGCCTCCTTCATTATCATTTTCCAGGTATCTGTATCCCTAGCTGTTTTTCTTCAGCATGTAACACCCAATTTCTTCATAACATTTTCAGTATCATTCAACCCTCTCTTTCTTGGCGCTCCAATGGAACTTTTCTCTTCTGGGATATTCTTAAGCAGTTTCTTCACACTTTTTTCTTTTGGCATTCTTTCCACATCATCACTTTAACCATGGCTGTTGTTTTGAAATTTGAGGTTCTCAGTACAGCATTATGGAATGTGACATCATGTGCTTTGGTAGATGGGCACTGACTTCTGAAGGAATGTGCTGCTTCCATCTTCACCATACCCACCAAAGTTATAGCCACCTACTATACAACATGGTGTCAAATATGAGGTGTTCAGTGTAGTTTCATAATATATAGGGGTTAGAGTTTGCTGTATCTACTCAAACATACAGGCAGTCCTCATTTTGCATGGTCCTGAACAATGCTTTACTTTAATGTTGACAGATTTGAGTTGCCAAAGATTCAGTTCATATTGCCCAGCCTTTGATTGATGTTGTACAGACTGGAGGCTGATGGAATCTTCAAAAGCTAGATTCTCAGGCACTGTAATCATTTATTTTTGAATGAAACACTTCATTCTGTGTTGCTTTGCTGTATTTTGCTTTTTTCAGGAACATAACCTCAGTGTTAAATGAGGACTTAACTGTATCACCCATCAACTAATAAATCAGGTGGTATCGTATGATTCTTACAGGATGGCCCACATAGTGACACAGGTTTACAAATATTTACGCCCAGGTGGATTACTTGTTTTCCGTGATTATGGACGTTATGATATGGCACAGTTACGTTTCAAGAAGGGACATTGCCTATCTGATAACTTCTATGTAAGAGGTGATGGAACCAGAGTCTATTTTTTCACCCAAGGTAAATATACACATGGTCAGAAGCATAAACATCAGGGTTTGGGCTGTCCTGTACAATCCGTCCCTGCACCATAGCTTCCTTTAGGTGCCGTGCTAGATGGAGGTGAGCGGTCAACTTCATGCCCATGCCGCTTTGCCCCCTGGGAAACAACCCAGTACCCGCCGATTGCGAGACTGGGTGGGTCTTGTAGCTGGTCTGGACAGTTCTGAAGAACAGACAGTCTCTTGCACCTTTGTGTAATTATTTACATAGGCATACAGTGAGGTTCTGTTCATTCTGTATCGTATATCCGATTGTTACCATTACTTCTGATTTTTAAATGCTGTTTTTAAACTAAGCTAATTGGCTGAAGTAACAACACTTGTGATGTAACATGATAGCATACCCAAAAGTTCCCAGAATGAGTCACTAATGAAATAAATTCTTACCTTTTTGTATCGGTTATTGTGCCCTTCTGAGTTAATGTAACAGGTTCACAGTTTGTCTGCCATTGCTGGAAGCACTACCAAAGCTGACATTTTGGAATTGTGTAGAATGGCCTGTGATTATTCTGAATTATCACATCACAGGATCTGCCAAAAAGCATAAAACCTGAGGGGTAGCACATTAATGGAGCCTGTTTCCCTTAATGGAGTGGGGTGGCATGGAATGGATCAATCTGGCTGAGAACGGACAGGTGGTGGGAGCTTGTGAATGTGGTAATGAACCTTCGGGTTTGATAAAATGTGGGGAATTTGACTACCTGAGAATCAGTTAGCTTCTCAAGAAGGACTGTGCTCCATGAAGTTATTGAGTTACATAGTTATTTAGCTAGTCAGCCTCTTCTCCCCTGCCCCCTGCTCCTCCCCCAACATGAGTCATTGACTTTCTGTTTAGCCCAAGTATTGTGTCTGAGAGCCAAAAGATAGACCAGAGAAGAAGCTGTACAGAATGGTTTTTTAACACCCTAACAGATTATATAAGAAATCATTCAGAAGCTGTTATACTTGAATGTTTCAGATGAGGTTAAGAGCCTGTTTGAAGGGGCTGGCTTTGAAGAGGTGCAAAACCTTGTGGATCGTCGCCTGCAGGTTAATCGTGGAAAACTACTCACTATGTATCGTGTGTGGATACAGGCTAAATACAGAAAACCATGTTGAGTGTGTATGTTACATGTTTTGAAAACTGTTAGTTATGAAGAATTCACTGTAATATGACCACTGCAAAAATAAATGTTACTGTTATTCTTGATGTTGTCCATTGAGTTCTTACACACACAATGTGCACTCTGTCTCTGTCTTTAGGTAATCTCGAGATGAACAGGAAATAGTGGGCCAGATTATAACAGGTGTGGTTTCCACAAGGTTGTGTTAACAACAGTCAAGGTGGTAGTGTGAAGTTAGGGGATAATTTTGATATGGCACATGACTGTAATGTCTTTTGGCTAACACTTTGTGAAGCATAAGGTGCAACATGAGTCTGGGGGGGGGGGGAGACAGACAGAAAAAGCATTCCAGTACTAGCATGAATATACACGTAATTCTCAAACTCAATAAGATATGAAAGCTACAAAGGACTGACTGCTCACCTCCTCAGGAATAAGCAAACAGGTAATTTGCAAAACTCAAAATAACAACAGGTACCTTAGTAACACCTTTTTTCCTTAACACAGGTTGTATATAATGGTTTCATAGAGATCACTGCACCTGTTGAGACCACATGAAGTGACATTTTATTGTGTTGCATATATGAAGTGACAGTACGAACAAGAAAACAGTGACCTCTCCATGCCCTCATGTGGTTCATGGTTGAGAGGAATGCAGGGCAGAATTGCATTAGGCCCTTCAAGAAAGCTCCAATTCTTTGAGGACAAAAAACAGAAAACAGGTTACTCTATTGAGCATGAAAAGGTAGGCAGTGTGCTCTTCAGGCAAAACACTTAGTTCACCACCTGCAAAACACTTAAATTATTTGCCCCTATTTCAGTAATGTGTTCATACACACTCCTGCAGACTGCAGACTGAGATCACCATCTCATAATTACTATGGTTTCTAGTAATTCTCCTGAAATGAAGCATAAATTTAATCCTGAAAACAATCTGCACCAATGCTGGAAGGCATAGGAAGCATGGAATGGGGTAAAAGGAAAGATTATGAACAACTGGGACACGAACAAAGAACGTTCCAATACACCATGTGCCATCACAGTACTGAAAAACCACAAATATGTGCACAGTTTTGCCTTTCCTTTCCCACACCTGAGGTTTATAATTGTTTCCTCAATAAATTGACTATCCAACACAATAATACTAAATATATCAGATACAGTGTCTGGTATGCCAACACAGAATATACTTGTATTAAATGGCTTTTCAATTACAACCAACAAGATGCAACTGTTTTTATTTATTTCTAAAAGGCTCTACATGTTTTGGACGTTTCCTCCACCCATCATCAGGAGCACATAACTGTACACACAACTGTAGGTACTGTCAACCAATACTGCTGCAGGCTGGTATCATGATGAGACGGAACTGACTTAAGTCAGTTCCGTCTCATCCGCAATACTGGCCTGTAGCAGTATTGGTTTTGACAATACATGAAGCTGAATGTACAGTTATGTGCCCCTGATGATGGGCGGAGGAACCACCTGAAACATGTAGAGCCTTTTAGAAATAAATAAACCAAAAATGGTTGCATCTTGTTTGTTGTAATTGAAAAATCATACCAACGATGCACAGACATATGAATATCAAATTGTATTAAATGGTTTTCTGATGTTTAAAATTGTAGATTCAGATTCAAAGAATAAATAAAATAGACAGCATGCTCTTGCCACTAAACTTACATCTTGCCAAAGGTAATATATGTAATACCTGCAATCGTTACCTCTATACTGGCTGTGCAAGTCCATACATCAGCTAAATGCATTGTGATGTGTTTCACACTAATTTTTATACACTTACATTTAAATAAGAAGCTTGTGTCTTGAAACAAAAGCATTAAGCTCTTTACTGGACACTGGCTGACATGTGTATATAAAGAAACCTTAACATTTGTTTTACCTTACATTTATCATGATTCCTGATGAATGAGGTGTAAACACCATAAACAGTCAATATGAGTGTATTGCCATGTATGATACTTTTTCTTTTTTCAGAAAAAGAAAATGGATGGGGCTGGGGTTCTAGCCATGTTTCCATGTGTATGTAGTTTTATGTGCAGCAATTTTCATGGCTGATATATGCTTTTTTAGGGACTGGGGGACCTTTAACCAGGAACTCTGAGAGATTATTGTAAGGGGTCTCTGGAGATGGGGCATCCCTCTCTATGGGAGCTCTGTTTAGGGGAACCTGGAGGGGAGGGGGGGGGCTCCTTTGCTAGGGGCCCTGAAGGTTATGAAAGGAAGATTCTGGGGATGGTCATCCCTCTTTATGGGGGCTCATTTGGGCAACCTGGAGAGGGCTCACCTACCAGGACTTCAAGATATGGCTGAAAGGATCTCTGGAGGTGTGGTGTCTCTCTCTCTGTGGGAGCTCTGTGAAGGGAACCTGGAGGGAGGGCTTCCTTGCTCGAGACCCTGAACGATATGGAGAAAAGGCTCTGGAGACAGGCATCTCTTTCCATAGGGGCCCCTTTTGGGGAACCTGGAGGAGGGCTCATCTGAAAGGGACTTTGGGAGAAGGTTGAAGGGGACTCTGGGAATGCGGCTTCTCTCTTTGAAGAGGCTCCGTGGAGAGGGTCTTGGGGGGAGCTCCTTCCCCAGGGACCCTGGAAGATATGTCCAGATAGTCTCTGGATATGGGCATCTCTCTCCGGGGAATCTACGACTGGGGGGAGGCTCGTATACCGGGGACTTTGAAAGATGGATGGAGGGCTCCTTTACTGGGGAACTCGATATGTTAAGCAAGGCTTGGAAATGGGCGTCCATCTCCATAGGGACCCCACTTTCGGGGAACATGGATGGGTGCTTCTTTCTTGGGACCTTCTTTAAAGGAATTCTTATCAGGTCCTTTAGAGACACGCATATGCCCTGTAGATGAGTATCTCTCTCCATAGGTGCCCCACTGGGGAACCTGGAGGGGGTTCTTTTGCTGGGACTTTTGAAAGAAAAGAAGCAGTATTTCTGGGCTTCTTTCTTGGACCCAGAGGTCATTAAGATTTTAAGTCTGGGGGCCATGGCTCCCATGATTGGGGTGGGAGAGGAAACCTCGGCTCACATTTTATGTGAGTGCGAGGCTCTGGCCTCACTCAGGCATGTGTACCTGGGCTCCTTCTTTTTGGAGCCCAAGGACATCAGAATTCTAGGCTTGGGGGGCCATCTGGAGCTACAGCAAGGCTGCGGGGCTCCCATGTTTCGATATGGGGCACAAAGGGCCAGTCAATAACGCCTAGGTGTGTCGGGGCTGGGAGGCCCTGAACCCAAATGCTAATCTATCTATCTATGCTTTTTTAGGAACAGGTTGCATGAACTTAAGCACACTACAATAAGATTCTCATGACTGTAATCAAAACTGTGGAGTTCAAATATTATTTATTACAAGTTTCTCGTTACTGATGCAATATTTATATTTTTACAGTGTAATGCAGGCATGCCCAAATCATTAGGTTGGACATGGGTGCCTGCTGATGCTTGTGAGCACACAGCGAGGCAAAGACCATTAGGACGGAGTGCCAGCCATGTTTGGGTGTGGAAAGAATGACTAATGCACTATGTGGCAACCAGTTGAGCATGCCTGTTGGAACCTGTAAAAATAAACAGTTTACATACGAAGGATGCAGAAAAATCCTCAAGTTTTGTACTGTAGTTCATTTATGAATGAATATTCAGAACAAAATGTGTATGCAGCACTGGTACATACAGAAAAGTCCCTGTTTAAGGTTTACCTGGGGACAAAAATAAATCAAGAAACATTTTTAATTAGGGATCATTTAGAAACAAAATGACAATTAGTAATTACAAAAAGTTTCTTCAATATTTTAAACGAGCAAGAATTATGGTCTTATGGGATGTGATGATGTGTTGCTTGGTAAGTGGGCCCTGACATTATGAAGGAATTCATTGCTCTCATCTTAAGGGGTTCGAGGTCCATGAAGAAGGCGGCCAGGAACCACCTACCCAGCAATGCAGCGTCACATCCTGGAAGTCCATAATTCTCAATAACATTTCTGTGAATACTTCAAAACTTCCAAAATATAAACATTTTAAACACACAGATTTTCCATACTTCTCAATGACATCCATCTGCAGTGCTGTTATTCATTCTTGAAATGTCTTCATGCATTTGCAAGGTGGCTCCTTGATAAAACCCTTGTCAGCAATATGAAGTAAGAAACTGCTGCTCATGTGCACTATACATGTTTCTTCTCCAGCCTTGTGTGTGAGAGCATGCACCAATTTGTCACTCTGCTGATTGACATTCTTGACTGACACAGTCACTTTCACCAGTCACCATTTTGTATCTTTCACCATGCCTCACTTTAAATCTAAGGCCCATCTACCTTCAGCTCCATTTCAGTGGTCTTTTCAAATAACATGAGCTGATTAAGGGAACCATCTGAGAATTCTTTGCTGAAATTACTCCAGCCACATCTCCAATTCTTCATATGCTGCAAGCCTTATATCTTCCTCTCCTCTTGTTTAGTGTGCTCCACATTTATGGTCTCTAGATAGCATAATTTTATGCAACGATAACGGTGCAATTCCAAGACGACATATTTGGCCTGACTTCCACTTCTTGGATTTGAGCAAGCTAACAATGCCAAGTGAATCATGGTACTAAACTGACACACTGATTTTATGTAGGGGCTGGCTTTTCATAGACTAAATGGAGCTAAGATTCTAATATTGGGGGGGGGGGGAAATACATGGGGATTTGGGTGGGACCACAACAATGAACCCAAAATGTGAGAAACTGTTACACTGAGAAACCTTAAACTGGGAATCTACTGCAGTTCTAATGCTGTATGACTAAACAGGATTGTAGTGTCCAAACAAAATTACAAAATTCACCAGAAAGTTTCTCTGCATGCATGTCTGTAAAGCTGTCACCACTGGTTCCATCCTTCATTTCTCATACATGCTGTAACAGTTATGTAATAATTAAGTACCTACAGCAATTCTCACTTTAAGAATACAGGCCTCCATTCACGATTTTTAATCTAGTTCTTAAGACTAAAGACAATGAGTGTAAACATCCAAAAAAATGAATTTCAGAGATTGAAACAAAAAAGTTTATCACACATCCAGTATTCTACTGTACAATTCTGACTAGGAGACAATCCCAATATTGAAACAGCACAATACAATTTTTTTTTCCACCAGAACCACACCATGCTCTAACCTACCACATAATCACAATCTAGTTCATCACTTCGGCATCTGTCTCAATTTGAACTATACTCAAATACAATTAAAAAACGACTCTCTTGCTGCTTCTGGAGAAATATGAACAAAAACTGATCAAATTTAATACATCCATCCTGCAACATAGACACTGAGCCGTTCCATAAATATGTGTAAGTGGAAGCAAGTCGCCTTTGGCTGTGCAGCCTGCAGATGGCATCACAGGTCAAAGGTCCCCATTAAATTTCAATTACATGTTTCAATTCAGTGTGACCCAACCTTAAAACTGTTTCATCACACTTCCTGATCTGCAGAGAAGTCATGGCTACTTCAAACACTCAATATGAAAATATTTTATATTCTGGAATTCCAAGGGTAACTCACAAATGGTATGTCAGATGACACAATTCTTGTAAACACATCTGTAGAGATACACACTTGAAAGTCAGTATTAACATCTCAATAAATTAATTAATTTGTTACATTCTGTACCTTAGCATTTGAAATTCATGCCAAATGGCTACCTTCTAATTCTGAGACTTGAGGGTCTTAGAGCAATGCATACATATCAAGGCTGCAGTTGTCTAGTATGTGATACTCTGTACTCACAGAAGACTGCTGACATTTTGAAGTGCATATCCTCTGTTAACTCTAGTAACCTTCAATTAGACAAAACAGTAAATCATCCAAAAAAATAAAGAGTTTCAAAAATACTCCAAGCCAACAAATGCAACCTTCAAACTGAAAACACATCAATGAAAAGATGAGATACCTTCTGGGATGGAATGATGTGTAGTCTGGTAGAGACCATGAAGGTTTTGGAAAACGAAACATAGGTGACTTATCACACTACACAGCACTGCATCCAAACAGTTACACACTCTTCAATCACAACAAATATTCCAAGCCAATAACCACAACTTTCAAACCACATTTACTTAGGAAAGACAAGACATATTCTGCAAGTAGAAGTCTGGGTGAGGTACTTTGCTTAATAAAATGTAAATCTTGGTATCTAATGTAAGATGAGATGTCCTACAAGGAAAACAGACAATCTTCACATAATTTTAATACCATCTTGGCAGGATATACCACAAGTAAGTTGCTGCATAACTGCACACATGGTGGGGCATGGCACCATTTGTTGTGCAGCTTGCAGGTGATACCAACTGATGAACTCTGTAAGAGTTGTAAATAATCATAACATTATTCATTGTAGAGAAGTCTGTACATCTCACAAATAAATGCCTGGGTATTATGAGAAATTCTACTCTGTATAGTTGTCTGTTAAAACAAATCTGATTGGACCACAAACTCCGGTACAAGGAGCATTAAAATGTTGTGAACTTTAGAAGAGTGAAACACCAATCAAGCTTGGCATTTCTTTTAATTCAAGCTTTAAGATATACAATATTAGACGTGCACCATGATGTTCTGACACGTGAACGGGCATTCTCAAAATGTACCAAAATACTTGTGAAAAGTGAAAATGTAGACTGGCATCAGCTACCTTGTTTGGCAGCAACAATTTTAATTTTGAACACAACAAATTGATAGGATCTTTGGGGCTTGCTGTTTTCATAAGCATTGACATAAAATATCTACTTCTGAAAGCAAGTATTTTAAATTGTTGTCACTGTTAGTCACTTTGATAGCTGTAAGATTCACAACAGTCGAAGGGCCTAGATAAATATGAGTCTAACAATAAAACCAATTAAATGCACTTATTTCTCAAATTTATTTTTTGGATAAAACTCTACACGTTTTGGACAGTTCCTCTGACCATCATCAGGCATTTTTCACTGTACACACAGCACTGGTATATGTCATACAGGTTTGCTAATGGCTTGCAAGCTGTCAGCAAACCTGTATGACATATACCATTGCTGTGTGTACAGTGAAAAACTCCTGATGATGGATGGAGGAACCGTCCGAAACATGTAGAATTTTATTCCAAAAATAAATTTGAGAAATTAGTGCATCTAGTTGGTTTTATTATAAGAATTTATCACTATGCACGTTCACCTGAACATAAAATAAATATGATTATTTGATAGTCTGCTAATCAGAAAACATCAGTGTTTTTATACCCGTAGCTCATGGAAATCTGATCTGTGTCTTGGTCATGTTGGTCATATAATACTAGTTAGCATTATTTTATATAGGATGGGTAAGTTTCCTTACCCATGGATTACGTGACAAAATCCGAGCAGTCCTACTTGAGAAAGTAAGAGTAATTTGATCACCCAAGGAATCCCCTGCATTTTATTAAACTAAAGGTCACTATCATGTTCACAGGAGCCCACAAATGTAACCACTACACAACATTAAGTATATACCACTCAGAATGATCTAGAAGCATGCACCATACTCATCTACATGTGAGGTCATTCACAGTGATAACTAGAAATGGTGGCCATCCTAAGTGAATAAACACATGACATTGTATGTGCAGTTTTTTTATTCCTCGTGGGCTAAAGGCTTTAACCTGATGGAAATTCATACATATTCTGCTATCGTATTTGGTGACAGCATGTTCACTATCTGAGAGGAACAAGCATAGCCACCAATCAACACAATTACCCGTGAAAATTTGTATATGGATCAGTGTTAACTCTTAAGATAAGTGTGAATGTTCTTATGATATACAATACCAAAAATTGGTTCCAAAATAGTTGACATGAGGTCAAATGTAAGATGCAGTCAAAACAACAAAGTGGTTTCACCAGTGTGGCCCCCTAGTCAAAAGCAAAATGTGGTTTAATAACTGTCAGACCTGGTAAAATACAAAATGTGACAACCACTGCAAGCCCTAGCCGAGAGCTAAATGAGTGTTGTGGATCCAGATACGCCCACCATGAAGATGTGAAAGTGTCAAAGTATGTATACAATGTGACATTATGTGGGATTCTTGTGGACTTATTCCATATGGATATAAACACAACTGCATGCCAATGCATAGCCTCAGACAACATCTAGAACACCGCATTCATGAACAGCTGAAGTGAGAATGCAGACTGTGAATGCCATTGTGTAATGTGGCAAATGGGTACCAACGTTTTAGAGAACATATGGCTTCCATCTTCAGGGTAGAAATAAGAAATTCTTCTGGCCCCTTCCCCTCTGACTGCCATCTGTTCAACAGGTTACACAGTTCTGGAAACATTCAGTTTCAGTTGGGAGATGATGCAACCATGTATTACAGTGGTATAGAAAATCTGACTGCATAACATGACAGCTGCTTAATTTCACTTGCAGATTATGTTTAGAAGCAGCCTGTATGTTTTGTAACCTTTATGCATTATGCATGATTGCTAGAACAGGAAAGTTTGAACAAAGCAAAAAATGTGGTAACTTTACTTTATGATACCCCTCATATGTTTCAGAACAAGTGAAACAGCAACCTGCTTGGCAATTACTAATATTTTACAGATGTTTTGTTTTCTTTCAGCAAGCAAAGAGTTTGTGTTGAACATAAGGAATTATTTCCTTTCTTTCCATTTTGTGAAGTTTAAGAGTGACACTGGGCAGGTAATGAGGGGAGATATGGGGTCAGTCACTACATCCTTTTGAACTGGAGGGAAGAACTGTATCACAAACTCCAGGTCCCTGAAAGATGAGCAACTCAAATAACTTAATGCACCCTCTTGCAAAAATGTGAATTGTGAATGTTCTATTTTAATGCAACAAAAGGCACTACTGTTAATATCGACAGAAAATGGTTAGATGTGCTTGTGATAATTGGATTTATAGACTATTACTGTAGTATACAATGCAAGACACACGTGGAACCAATCTTAAACCCCAGTGTTGTTTTCATGTCTTGAAATCAGATAAGTTCAAAAAGTAACAGACTGCTGAAACAGGAAATGTATCAGACACAATTAACTGGGAGAGCAGACGACATACTGTAACTGTAACTAAGAACTCCACAAAAATTTTGGCCGAAGAACCAATCGGTCTCAGAAGACCATGATAAAGATGGAAGAAGAATAGTAAAATTAACCACTATTCCTTCTGGGAATAATCCAGATCATTCTCATACCACACTGTTACAAGGCACTTCATGGACAATTGTGAAGGCTAAATAAATACCACCAAGAGAGAAAGAATAAGATGAACAGAATGGGGCTAATGAAAAAAAGTTCAAAAAATGTCTCTACATCAAGATTCTGTGCCAAGAACATATGTAAAATCAGTACTTACTGCTTTATAGTAAGCATATTCTATACACAAGCAGTTCATAAACATTATACATTGAAATGTGCCAACACACGCAGAAAACATTAACCAGGCATTTATTTTAGTACAATTTAATATTATTCTGCAAGACATGTTATTAAAATTGATGTATTTCAGAGTACAAGAACTGTTCTGCTAAAGGAGCAAAATTCTGTTCACACTGCCTTTATCTGTTACAAAATGATTTAACTTTAAAAATCACATCATCATAAATATGACTTGGAACTACACAAACATTCCTGTGTTCCATGTACTGTACATAAGTACTGCAAAAGACACCTTTCTTTTAGTTACAATTATTATCAAGTACACACAAGGCAAATGAATTAGGTGGTTTCACGGGCAGTGTATCCTTGCTACCACTCTTCAGGATACGAAGTTGTGAAGTTGCATGCTGCACCACGCCACATATCTTACTAACCCACTGTGTATTAATATCAAGCCAAAATCACTGGTACAATGTAAAGCCAAACAGTTACATCCATGATTTTCGATTCATCTTAGATCATGTCATTTACATGAAAGGAGCTAAAATAGTACATAGTCTGTACCAGTGGTTCACACATATTCCAGATAATTCAAACAATAAATCTGTACCACTGGCACAGCATACATATCAAACATAAAAATCATATATATGTGATGCTCAAGGTGGTCCCAGTTCTTTTTTGGTGTTGCATGTGACATTAAATTCCAGACTTTCAGATGATCTTTAGAAGTCTCTGTAATGAACTGACATGTGGAATTCACTATTTTACAGCCCCTTTTTATGACTGTTAGTCTTAATGACATGAAAGACAAAAATCTCCATGAGAAACGTTATTATACAGAACTGTATATCTGCAGCATGCAGACCACTCTGTTACACTGTCATCATGTGTTATTATGTAGTTCTAAACACCAAAGACACAATCTGTGTGTATGGAGGGCAGTAACAGTCATCTGAAAGCTACACAACAGTCCCCCACAATTATGATCACTTCCAGCCAGAACTTCAGACAACACAATGTTCAGCTAGAAATATTCAACTAATTACAGACTTGAAATTACCTTACAATCTTATGATCATTAACACTTTTGTTGTTCTGCTGTGTTGTGGATGGAATTTTTTCATCAAAGAAGTACCAAAATATTAACTTTTGGTTGTTTTTAGAAATTCCATTCTGAAAGCAAATAAAAACAGCTAAAAGTAGGTAATAAGACCCTACAAACTTTAATGGTAAAGAAATATTTATATGTTCCAAAGTTATGAACCACAGGCAAGACAAAATTTTGACCATCTGGTGAACAAACAATGATTAATCTATTGTCAAGAACATTCTGTCCAGAGTATTACATCACTAACACAGTGTGAAGTTGTGTGGTTAGACTGTCCTGGTACTTTTTTTTTGCCAGTGACATATGACAGCTCTTCTGTTGTCTTTGTGTGACCAGAAAATGCCTTACTTACCAATATACACCAATAGTAAGGTAAAGTTTCTTATTTTCTGTACTGACACTTCAACAGCAAGGACGTGCTGCCATTTAAATGTAGCTTAAACTGCAGGCTGTACGCCATTTCTTTTCATTAGCAGTGAAAGGATTTAAACAAAAAATTTGCTATCACTGGACTGTCAGTAGACCTGCTGAAGTGTACAACACCAAAGTATTTATAGTGAGAATCTAACCACAATACGCATTTTATGGGTATCTTAAATTCTGTACCACAAGTTTGTTCCCACTGGTTTTGCAACTTGCAGTGTCATGTCAGAAAGATCACAAAATGACCCTTTCATTATAAATTGCTACTAATTATAATTGGTCCTATTTTGTACTTGCTCTTTTGAAACTATCGATGGGGGTTTGAAATGATATGCCATTTTCAAACATACAACTATCAAGATGTATGAATACAATCATCGTTACTGATAAAACTATTTTGTATGGTTTTGAAGTCACTGCGTCTTCCCTTTGGTGCCTAAAAAATACCCAGTGCAATCTGCAAAACCCCAAACTTAAATTACAGTATTTAATTCTTTTCATGCCAATGTTTATAAACAAATATACAAAACCCAAGAAAAAAATCCCAACAAGGTTGTAAAAGAATGGTCATAAAAAGGCTGATGCGTATGTTACGTCATTCGGGAACCGAACCCAGCACCCTGCAATCTACATACGGGTTGTTAGACCCTAATGGGTCACATACAAGACGCAAAAAATCTATTTCACATGGCAGAACCAGCGTACCTTGAGAGACACGGTACTTCTATTTCTAAATGTAACATTCCCTTTTTAAAGTGCCTGCATAACTTACATACACATTGTTGCCACTTCTAATCTGTGTGTTGATGGCCTCTTTAACAAATCCTATGATAATTCTCTTATGACAAAGTCACATCTTGCAAGAGAACAGGCCATATGCATTACTTCCTCAGTCCCTATTCAGTTTACAGGCAAATGGCACAACATCAGTGTTAATGCAAATTACTTCCTCTCTGCTGGGTAGTATGAGAGCCTGTAACTACAAAACCATTAAATATAACTTTTAAATATTTAAATTCTGTATTGGTGACTACAGTTCTGTTACACTTTCTGGTAGTAAGAGTAACAAATTACTTTTTGAACATCTAGATTAATGAAAATTCTCTATTCCGAGATGAATGCTCTGCATAAAGAGAATTTACGAGAGAAAAAACAAACACATGATCAAATTAACCTTGAATAGCGAGAGTCAAAGAGGTTTTAGGATGATATCTGAGAATGTTTCTCATTGGAAATATGAGAGACACTCATCACACTTTGTATTCCTGATGTGGTTCGAACTTCAGCAGAATTAGCACATCTTCACTGCCATATTCAATATATACCCTGGGGGGGGGGGGATTAAAAAAAATACTGGCACCCACTTTTCACCCAAAATCAATTTTGTGCTCGCTGAATGTCTGGAACTGAGGTGGTATCAGTGTGGCATCTATGCAGAAATGTGCCAGGAAACTGTCCTTAATTGGAAGTCAAGGTTACCAAAGATGTGTATGTAAAGGCAAATGTAAGGATAGGTTGTAACTCCAAATGACATGGCAGTCTCTGCTGTTTCAACATGCAGTGATTTCATCATATTATAACATCACAACTTTAATGAATAGCACCAATTTTTTGTGCACCTGAAAACTATTTAGTATTTGTGCCAAGAAGGAAAATTTCAGGCAATTAAATGGAGATGTAAAAGCAATGGAAGACTTACTAATTCAAAACTATAAACATTAAATTTTTGTCATTTTCTGCCTCCTATTTTATCTGAGGGGAAGAAACAGTCAGTATTCAAAAAGATCCTGTATTTTAATCTAATTATGGACAACAACCTATTGGAGCTGACGTAACTTCTTCAATTGAAGCACCCCGTAACTCGGAATTCTCACTGTTTGAAAATATGCCATAAAAACAGTATTAATTTCCAACTGAAGAGGTATGTTAGTCTGAATCAGCAGTAAGAGGCTCTGTACGTGAATCAAACATTCTGATGAGAGTCGAACATTTCTGTTTTTGTATATTCTGTACTTAGAAGTTTCAAGCAGAACACACTACACAACATAACAAAATGATTTTGTTATCTTCGAGCAAGAATAATTTATAGCCAAATTATTTCAATTCACCCTTTTAAAATGTTCAAAATATTTTTGTAATTACATCAGCTTGTAAGTCTGGATGACTGTTTTTTGTGACATAAGTATATATTTAAAGCATTACTGTGATATACTTACAACATTCGCTAATCAAGGCATGTTACAGAAATTAAGCACCAAAGAAACCACTACTTCTATGATTTACTCACAAAACTCCTTGTTAATACATATACTGTTGTCAAGTCTGTATTAACAAGGTCTGGCTGTATGTGGTTGGAATGACACAAGAGAACAATCCTCCAAGCATCACACAATTCCAGAGGTATTCATGCTAAAAACTGAACTATACAAACAGAAACTCCACATTTTTACACATACCACCACAAGTACAATGTTTCTGTTCCATAATTACTGCCAAAGTTTAAAAATGACTCACATTTCACAAGGCAATTCTAGAAGATTGTTCAACCTCCATTGCAGAAAGGCTCAACATGTACCAGAGAAGAAAAGAAAAGAAAAGAAAGGATTTGTCGTTGCTGTAGGACTCGATTTAAAAAGCAACATGGATTAATACCACCTGAAAAAGTGTCTACAAAGCTTCAACTACATTAAGAAACCAAAATAATAATTTAAATATACCCCTGCCCCCCGACCAAAATGGAACGCATAACATATTTGAGGGTAGATGGTAAAATGGAGTCTTGCAACTGTTGCGGTCAGTGACATAATTCTACATATTTACAAATATCAGTAAAGAATCAAGGAAGTCTTTTAACAGATTCTAATGTTTGTACAAAACCTGCAAGGGAACACTTCATATGGCACTTTCTGGTACATGTCATGTTGCCCCTCCTGCTGCCTTGAATTGTGTAATACTGGAAACAATAAGGCTTCACTGTGTGACACGATGATTACGGCTAAATGGCCCTGACACAGTAATTATAAACAAGGGTCTTTCAAGCGTAAAGCACTGAGCCCCAGATGCTAGTAGTGAGTGAAACATACAGGAATTACACCCAATGTGTACAAAAAAACTCATGGCTTTGCATCTGCAATGGGGCTTAGAAGGAACAATACTTACTTACTTACTTATTTCATGGTGCAGAGTCCTTCTTGAGAAGCTAACTGGTTTGCAGCTAGTCAAGAAATTCCCCGCATTTCACAGAACCCGAAGGTTCATTACCACACTCACAAGCATCCGCCACCTGTCTCTATCCTGGGC